>Ga0257125_1000079_pt1 | contig 141709 bp, 146 predicted proteins | sample SI106_200metaG_FD_190183 | JGI IMG/M metagenome (GOLD analysis project Ga0257125, IMG submission 190183) | Marine microbial communities from Saanich Inlet, British Columbia, Canada - SI106_200 | ecosystem: Environmental > Aquatic > Marine > Inlet | place: Canada: British Columbia | collected... | reverse complement strand
TGATGGGGATTTGGTGGTGGCACAGGGGGTGATGCAGAGGGTGATGCAGAGGGTGATGCTTGGTGGTGGCGCGGGGTGGTGGAACAAAGGGTGGAACAAAGGGCGATGCTTGGTGGTGGCGCGGGGTGGTGGAAGTTGATGGGATACATGAACCCTGGGTGTTGTAGTGTGCGGAAAAGTCGCGGAAGATGGCGACTGAGTCTCGGCTGACGCTCGCTAGTGGGAAGGGTGAACGGGCGAAGGAAGGCTCCACCGGAATCCGTGGTGAGCCGATCGATCGTGAGGATCGATCCACAGAAGAGGGGTCTGACATCCTCCCGGGTGGACATACTGGTGGGGTCAGCGGCATCATGGTAGGCTACGGCAGCACCGCTGATAGGAGCTCGCCCTTGACTGAGTCCCAGGACAGAGACGTCTACGGCTCCGGGTTCGTTGATCTCGACGATCACCATCCCGAGGTCTACGAGGACGAGAGCGGTCCGGGCGAGCAGGATCCTTCGTCACAGCTCCCTCTCTCTATCGTCTTCGACGTCAACGAGGACGGGACCGAGGGGCTCGTTGAGCTCGCGGAGGGCACCAGGGACATCGCGGTCTGTATCTCTGGCTTCGGGTCGGCACGGACTCCGCCTTCTCGATGGGAAATCGTTAGTGAGATCACAGGATATACGACCTTCGTGCTTCGGTACGACGCACAGCTGTTGCCGTGGACAGAGGGTGACGCCCCGAAGACACTCGGCCACCTGCTCGAGGTCGGTGAAGAGCTGCGAGCTCGCTGGACAAAGTCCAGGCTGTCTGCTCTGGGTATTTCCAAGTACCTATCCAGGTGGATCCGTCGCTGGACGGACGCTGGACGTCGGGTTCTCGTGGTCGGGTTCTCCCTCGGTGGGCTGATCGCATGGAAGGCCTGTCAGGAGGTCTCGAGCCCTCTGGTGAACCTTGTTCTCATCTCGGCAGCCGTCGGAGACAGTCCAGGGGCATGGGACGGTGCCGAGTCCATGGGCCGGATCATCAACGTCTATTCGAGGCGTGATCTGGTGCTGAAGCACATCTATCCGCGAGGGGTTTCCTCCGATGAAACCCCTGCCGCTGGCCTCGGTCCGATTCATGTCAAGCTACAGAATATCCACGGGATCGATGCGACCGATCTGATCGGTCGGGATCACATGTGGGCGTCGAGGAACGTCTCGCGGCTCGTCAAGATGGCGATCACCCACCTGTGGGGAGGTACGGGCATCGTCGACGGTCCAGCGATTCACCCCGGTCAAGGCGGTGAGGTCGTGTTGAGGCTCGACCCGGAGATCGGGGCGAGGCTGTTGCGCTGGACATGTGCGGACCCCTACCTGTGGGCCAGCGTTGGTAGTGCCATTGACGGTGACCCGGATGCCGTCTCCTACTGCATGGCGCTGGACAGGTGGGCGATGTCGGAGGGGAGGCTGGAGACCCTCTTGTCGGTTGGGAGGGCGTCGTCGACGTTGACCAGGGTGGAGTACGGGAAGAGCTCGGCGAGTCGATCGATCCGTCAGCTCTCAGGGCTTCTTCGGCTATGGATGGCGTCCGGGCTCGGTGACGCTCCGGATGTCGGCGTGTCGGAGCCCGAGGAGTTCAAGGGGCTTGGCGGGGGCTCTCCTCCCATGATCTCCGGGCCGCTTGGGGGCGAGTGAGCAGGCCTGGCATGATCGAAGGGGCTCCCCCTGACCACCTGGACTCTCGGTTCGTTCTTCATGGTTGGCAGATGGTGCAGCCTGGCGATGAGCTGGAGTGGTACGAGGATGTGTTGCTCGACCTTCGGCATCTCGGCGGGGACGGGGGCGAAGACGGGGAGTAGGTTCTTTTTTCTATCTCTGATTCTCGGGGTGTAGAACCTGGAGACGCCTTCGATGCTAATCCAGCCCCCGGGGCTCAGGAGTGGGATCTCGATCTTGACGGATGGGTAGTTCCCCGTCTTGTCGTTGTGCGTCCAGGCGTGCATGTCGTGCTTCTGGATCTTGCCGCTTACACCCTTGGCGGAGACGCTGTAGAACTTGGCGGTCAGCCCTGCGGGGAGTTCACCGTAGAGCATCAGCCACTGGACGTCGAAGGTCACGGTGCCGCGGTCATACCCGAAAGGTGCCGCGAGCCTCTCCGCGTCGGATCTGCTCGGCATCTTGGCGAAGACCCTGAAGTTGTGGGTCTCGTAGTCCGGGCCGATGGTGAGCATGGGCGCGGTGTTGCGCTTGGCGCAGCAGAGTGGCACGAGGACCTCTCCGCTGGTGCCTACGGTGATCGTGAATGGGTTGTCTCTGCGCATGTCGTTGTCAGATCCATGGTTCGCTTGCGTATTTGAGGTATCTCTTCTTCCCCGTTCCTCTGGCGTTGGCGTCGGACAGGGTCATGCCGATTATGATCTCGCAGTCGGGCTCTCTTGGGAAGCTCCTCCTCAGGAACCTTCTCAGGTTCTCGTTGAAGGTGGTGACGTCTTCCTCCAGACCTCTTTCGAGCGCGCTGTGTGTGAACGATCCCATGGTCTGGTTCGCTCTGTTGCCGTCCGACTCTACGGTTATGGCGCTGAACGTCACCCTGATCCTGACGATGTCGTAGGGCCTGTCTTCGTCCTCTTCGACCATCCTGCGGGCGTGGAGGTAGTGTGCTCCGGGTCTGCGGTGGATGAACCTGTCGACCGCCTTGTATGCGGTCATGTCTGGCCAGCTCCTGGGACCCGCTATCTCGAAGAGGTCTCTTGGTACGGTGGATATTCCGTGTTTTCCTGGCACGTCTCTATCCCATCAGCTTGGAGGCGAGCTGGATTCCGAGCCGTTTGATCTCGTCGGGGTTGTCGTGGTTGTCGATGTATTCTCCAAGGTGTTTGGAGATGTCCGCGGCGCTCATGCCCTCGAGCGGGTTCCCCTTGCGTTTCGGTTCTCTGTCTTCGTGCTCGTCATCATACTCGCTGCTCTCTTCTTCTTCGTCGTCCTCGTACTCTCTGCTGTCCTCCTCGTCGTCGAGGATCTCTTCGGAATCGTGCTCTTCGTCTTCGTCTGAGAGCAGGTAGTCGTCTTCGATCATGACACCGTCGTAGTCACCGTCCATGGACAGGTCGTGGGTCTCTGGCGGTGATCCGGTAGGGTCCATGGTCAACAGGTGGGGCTGATGCTGCATCTGCTGCTGGCCGTAGCCTGGCTGGCTGGGGTGGACCTGGGCCTGGAGCAGTTGGCCGGCCATATGGCCGGGTGTGGGGGCCTGTCCCTGGTTGAGGAGCACACCACCGACGATTTTGGCGGCCTCTCCTGCGAGCTGCATCCATAGTGGAGATCCTCCCTCTTCCCCGTCCTGCATCCACGGTGGAGCGAGGTTGACGCCACGGGTGGCGTTCAGGGCCGCTGCGGAGGCGTGGATGACGTGTGAGCTCTGTCCGAACATCTGGAGCATCGCGGCGTCTTTCTGCCGCATCTGGTCGGTCATGTACTCGTTCCAGGCCTCGCGCTCCTCGTCGGCATAGGAGCTCGACGCGCCACCTCTCGAGCCTCTGGGTGAGTCACCGACCTGGACCTCGCCCTTCCATCCGCCGATCTGCCTTTTGTCGGCCGTGGTCTGGATCTTGATCTCGATGTGGCCGGAGAAGTCGTCTCCGGCCGACTCACAGAGCATCATGACGATTCCGCGGAACGCCTTGGTGCCGAGGTCGGATGTGTTGGGATCGTGGACGTGGGGCCCGTAGGTCTCCGCGGCGCGTTCATGGTCACGGATCTTGACCATGAGCCGCATCCTGTCCAGCCTCTTGGGCCACCACTCGGGTGCGTTTCCGTTACTGACGTCTCTGACGAGATCCTCTGGATCGTCGTACTCAGGGGTCGGGTACGGTTGCTCTTGGGCGTTCTGTTCCGCTTCGATGTTGGCGCGGTTGGTCTGGCTGACGGCGATAGAGCAGAGCGCCTTGAAGTAGCGCTGTTCGAGCTCGATCCGTTCGTCGTCGAGCAGGGAGCTCCAGCTCCTCGCTGCGAGGTCCGATCTTCTCTTTCTCTTTCCCATGGTGGCTCCATTTTTGTATCTATGCTGCGAACATCCGTGCCGATCTCTCGACGAGGTGCTGCTGTGCGGTTTCCGGATCGGCGATCCATTCGATGGCGGTCTGTGGTGTGAGCCACTCGAGTCCGTGGGCTTCTGCGAACTGTCGTCTCATGTTCGCGTCGTCGGGTTCGGCGAAGCCGGTTCGGTAGATGCCGGAGGGGATCGCGGCGGACGCGAAGCCCTCGAGGGGGCCGACACCGGCTTCTTCGAGGCTGGAGAAGATGCCCGCGAAGGCTGCACCTCTCTTCATCGGGTACATGTTGAGGCGGTAGTTGCCTGCGGGACCTTCGACGCTGTAGGCGTAGGTGAAGTGTGGCTCGATGATACCCGAGTCGCCGATGGCGAAGTAGGTGCTGGTGAGTTTCCCGAAGCGGTTCTTCTCCAGGATGAGCCGTCTCATCCCGAGGTTGTCGGCGGGGATTTTGGCGACGGCGTCCACGAGGTGGTTCAGCTCGTTGGGTCCGAGCATGCTTCCATCTTTGGTGAACTGCGCGATGAACCAGCATCTCGCGGAGCTCTGCTGGACCATCTGGATGCATTCTCCGACGATCCTCCCGGACATGTGAGGCGCGGACAGCTGGCTGATGGAGTCGACGATGACCAGGTCGTCCTCGTTCAGGCCGATCAGGTCATCGGCGAGGTGTTCCCAGCTCGAGACGCTAGAGATCAGGGGCGGTGTCCCGTTGGGGTAGAGGCGGTAGAAGAGCTGGCCGACCTTCTCGGGGTGTTGTTCCGAGGTCAAGAACCTCGTGGGGACCATCTTCATGGTGCTTGTGGTCTTGCCGCTCCCCGGCCCTCCAGAGATCAGCCCCGTTCCACCGAGCTCGAAGCGCATGGTGTGCCACGGGAACGGCAGTGTTGGAGCGAAGCGCGGCTCCGTCTTTTTGGGCCTGGACCGGCGATCGTCGAGATCCTGTGAGTGGCATCGGGGGCACACGGCGACGTTCTTGTCCATCACCGGGTAGGCGCAGTCGAAGCACAGGCGTCCTTCGCTGGTGACGGCCTTGGTCTCTCCGAGCTCTCTTCCTTGCATGTGGTGTCCTTTTTTTGTTCCTGTTTTGAAAATATGCCCATATGGCAGGAAGATCAAGTGCTGGCCGAGAAAAGCTTCGTTCGGTTTATGCTTGTGGATATTTTTTTTCTCTGGCATTTTCGTGGCACGTGCGTTGGTTGTAGCTGTATTGTTTGAGTATAACGTACCCACGTTTATTGGTGCAATGTTGTCTATCTGACCGTAGAACCTGGTCTTTCGTTTAGTGAAAAACATCTTTTGAAAAAAACTTTACGATCGGCCCGATCGCGAGGATCGACTTGCATTCTCGGGAGGATCGCCTAAACTTCTCCATGACCGGCTTCGTCGTCGGCCCCGCCGGCACCAGACGAACCACTTTTCACCCATCATTCCCCATCACAGGAGATGAACCATGGCATTCGACGCCTGGAGCGCCGCTGGCACCATCGCAGGAGCTGGCGCCCTTTCCTACCTCGCCGCTCGCAAGCCCAAGGAAGGCAAGCAGAGCCTCCGCATGTCCCTCAAGGACGACTCCCTGATCCTCGACGTCCGCCTCCTCGGTGGCGCGCTGATGGGCCTGGGCTCCTTCTGGGTCAAGAACAAGGACGCCAAGAACGTCCTGCAGATCGGTTCCGTCGCCATGCTGGCCTCGCTCGCTTCCACCGAGCTGGTTCGCTACAAGCTGGCCAAGGACAAGAACCCGGGCGTGGCTGACAAGGCCAAGCTGCTCCCCGACTGGAACGCCGAGTACGGCGCTCTGCCTCAGCCCTCCCGCGTGAAGCAGGGTGCCTGGGCCCGCTAGTAGGGCCTAGTTCAGTCCCTTCCTTCGATTCCTGACACAAGTCAACACGTCACTCAACCCTTCTCAGTACAACATCCCTCGGGACAGGAGGACATCATGTCCGAGAGCTACGGAGCCGTCACCCTCGACAAGCTCAACACCCGCATCCAGACCCTGATCGCGAAGAAGCCCACTCGTCTCCGCCTCAGCCGCATCAACAAGCTCATGCAGCTCCGCGACACGCTGATCGCGAAGAGCGCCGCCAAGAAGGGCGCCGCCCTCGCCGCAGCTTCCATCCCCGGCGTCGCTGGTGGCCTCGCCTCCAGTGGTATCCGCGGCATGGACGTCGTCGAGCACGAGTTCGGCCCCCAGGTCATCCGTGACCACAACGTCGACGGTGCCATGCAGGGCCTGCGTCAGTCCTCGGTGGCCCCTCCGGGCTCCGGTCGGCTGGTCCCCATCAACTTCGTCGTCGCTGGCGCGACCAACCCCATGCACGAGCTGCTCACCCCCGCGGCCGCCGTGCCGGGCATCGGCGCCAACCAGGCCTGGGTCACCCAGAGCATCAACTGGGCCGTGCTGCGCATCGTGGGTCTGACCACCCAGACCCTGGCCGCCATCGGCGGTAGCTTCGGTCTGATGCAGGACTTCCGCATCGGCGGTTCGCCCAACCTGTTCCTCGTCGAGGACTGGGTCCTGATGGACGACTACGACACCGACAAGGAGCAGTTCACCGGGCTGCGCGCATACCCCATCCTGATCGCCCCGAACACCGCCCTGCTCACCGCGGCCTGCAGCGCACCCACGGGTGCCGGCCTCAACGCGGTCGGTGTGTACGCCATGGTCTCGGTCGTGTGCGAAGTCCTCCGTGACGACGCCTTCGGTCCCGGTCTCCCCGGCGCATACGCAAGGTAGGACGCCAACTTTCGGCGACCCCGACCTCGCCTATAAGCGACCACAGGGTTCACGGGGTCGGGGAGCTTGCTCCCCGGCCCTGTTGTCGTTCAACAGACCACACTTTTCCGTAAGAGGGAAACAGCCATGCAGACACTTCACTCCCCCAACACCTTCGGGTACACTCAGGTTCAGCTGCTCTCGACGAACCTGACGAATGGTGCCGCTACCTCGGCAGCCATTGCCCGTCCCAACGGTGTGTTCCTCGTCTCCGTGACCGGCGTGCTCAGTGCGGTCGCCGGTAGCATCGTCGGTATGGTCCTCGAGGGGACCGTGGACGGCACGAACTGGTACACCGTCGCCCAGATGGACGTCGCGGACTACATGACCACGGCCGCCGACCAGTACGTCATCAACTTCGGTTCCGGCGGCTGGGCCAGCGTCGGTCGCTACACCCACCTCCGGGTTCGGACTGTCGACACCGGGGTCGGGCCCAACACCTACACCCTCGCCGTGGGCGTCGGTGGCGTGATGCACGATGGCCAGGGTGCCGTCCAGCAGATCGCCGTCGTCCGTGGCGGTGTCGTCACGAACAGCACGGCCTTCGGGCGTCCCAAGGGCGTTCGTCAGGTGACGATCGCGGGGAGCATCCCCACGGTCGTTCTGGACGGTGTCACACGCTTCGGCATCCGCATCCAGGGATCCGCCGATGGCGGGACCACCTGGGCCGATCTGAACCAGTCGGTCTTCATCACCGCTGCGGCTCAGCCCCACATCCTGGGTATGGGCGGATCGATGTGCGTCGATCTGGGCGGCATGTCGCAGATCCGTATCCAGATGTACGACAACGGCGGCATGGCCGGTGTCACCACCAACTACTCTGGCACCTTCTTCATCGGCTACGACACCGGAGACTGGGCCGCCTTCGAGACCCCTTCCGCCAGCGGTGGTGGGGACAGCTCCCTGCTGTCCGCCAAGGTCGACATCCCCGATGCCACGGCCGTCGCTCCCGCAGACGCTTCGATCGTGGTGCAGGTCACCGACTCCTCGGGCGCTCCGTTGGCCGGAATCCACAACCTGGTCCTGGTCATCTCGGACACCCTCAACGCGGGTGACGTGGACCTGGCCGGTGTGGTGCAGTTCAACGGCATCTCGGGTGGCGGTGTCGGTACCATGGTGGCGGGTGACAACACCAACCGCTGTGCGGTGAGGACCGACGCAACGGGCCTCGTCAACGTCGAGATCAACGACAACGGCGCCGGTGCCAGCACGGTCTATGTCCACGCCGAGAGCGCGGGTGTCCCGCACCCGGTCGGAGTGGGCATGGCGGTCGCACAGAGCGACCAGTGCACGGTCATCTTCACGTAGTAGGTGAGCTCCGCGGAGCCCTGTAGAGGGCTCCGCGGGTGCTACGGCATCGACGTCTTCCGTCTCATCGACCGCACTTCAGGAGTTCGCCTTGGCGATCAATCCTACCTTCAAGGTGACCGGAACGGAGGCCAAGGGCTTGCTCTATGGTCTCCTCGCCATGGACATCCAGCAGCTGCGCGACAACCCGCAGTGGCTGGAGCCGTCGCTGCACGATCGCATCGCCTCGGGCGAGGTCAAGTACCGACAGCGGGACGAAGAGGAGCATTGGAAGACCATCCGGGAGATGCTCGAGGAGATCGATAGTGACGGTGTCAGTCATTCGGACTGTGAGGATCTGGCCTGCTGGCTGGCTGCCGAGCGCCGTGTGAAGGACAAGGTGCAGTCGCACCCGTTCGCCTATTCGCCCAAGGACGGCCTGTTCCATGTCGTGACGGCCGATCCGGTCGGTTCTTCCAGCTATGGACGTCAGGCGTCTGAGCGCTGGCCTGGTGCCTTGATGGCGCCAGGGGTGAAGGGATACGAGCTGAGAGACCCATCCGCGAAGGCGGGGATGCCAACCACCCATGTAGAAGGGTATGGTGCACTGAGAGGCAAGGAAGACATGCAAGAAGAATACGGAAAGATCGGAGACGTGACCCGGGCCTTCGGTGAAGGCCTCGGGCTTGGGGCCGGTGGCGTGTCGAGCATCGCACGCGCAATCGGAGAGGGTGTCCGCGAGGCTGTGGACATCCCGTCAGCGCACGACGCTGGTAAGCTGGTTGGGGAGATGGTGGCCGATGGTCTGTTCCCCACGCTGGCAGGTCCCGCCATCGATGGCGGTGACGAAGATCTCGATGAAGAACTCCTGGCCATGGAGGACATCGACCTCCTGGAGGATGACATGGAAGACTACGGAACCTTGAGCGGCCCTCTGGTCAACGAGTGGCTCTTCGACGATCCCGAACACGACATCCTTCTCGCGGAGATCGCCGAGGCGATCGAGGACGAGGACGAGATGGCTGCTGATGAAGGGCTCGGGGAGGAGTTCGGCGCCTTCAACGTGATGAAGGCGACGTCCCAGGCTCGGTCGAGCGCGATGGCTGGCAAGAAGAAGGCGATTTTGAGCCGTCAGAAGACGACTCGGACTTCGACTTCTGGGTCTTCCAGCAGCACGTCCACGGGGACCAATCTGGGGACCGGCAGCATTGCCAGGAAGATCGCCAAGAAGAGAGCGAAGAAGGCCCACAAGGCGCAGGTCAAGCGCAGGACCATCAGAAGGCGCACCCGGAAGGCCGAGGCCCGTTCGCAGAGCTCTTCCCGCCGTAGGCAGCACTCCCAGCGTGCCGGGCAGCGCAGTGGCGGTTCTCGCGGTTCGACACAGTCTGGTGGTGGCCAGAACGTCATCATCCGGCACGTCTCCACCCAGGAGCTCGAGCCGCAGGTCATCTGTGTCGACGAGGAAGGCTACGAGGTCGACTGCCCGCCCGAGAACGGCGGCTACGATCAGAGCTACGAGTACGACCAGGGCTACGATGACGGTGGTCAGGGTGACTACTATGAGGACCAGTACGGCAAGCTGTTCGAGGGCAAGATCCTCGGAGGTGTGAGGGTTGGTCGCGGCCTGAGCCGCGTATTCACTCCCGACACGGCTTTCGATCAGCTGATCGAGGACGCCAAGAGGAACCTGGACAAGGGTCAGGAGGACATCGCCAAGCGCATGATGGGCAAGGCCGTGAGGACCATGGCCAAGCTCGAGCGCAAGGACTCCAGCTGGCAGCCCAGCTCCGAGGCTCGCGAGATGCTGCGCTGGTTCCGTGGAGGAGCCACACCAGGGTCTTCGTCGTCTCAGATGTCGTCGTCCCAGCAGGTGTCGTCGTCCACGGGCGGTGGTCAGGGTCGTCGCAGGCGCCCCGGTCCCAACTCTCGCCGCAAGCCCGGGAATCGGCCGCCCAATGGCTCTCCCGCCTACCAGCGCATCATGGCAAGGCGTGGTGCCCAGCAGGGTCAGGGCCAGCAGGGTCCCGGTCAGCGGCGTGGTCCCGGCCAGCGGGGCCAGTTCCGCCGCGGTCAGCAGGGTCAGGGCCAGCAGGGTCCCGGTCAGCGGCGTGGTCTCGGCCAGCAGGGTCCCGGTCAGCGCCACGGTCAGCAGGGCCAGGGGCAGGGACAAGGTATCCAGCGCGGTCCTCGCTCTACCCAGAACCTCCTCCGCGGCTCTGATGGGCAGCTGCAGCGTCCAGAGCGCCACGGCCCGCAGCGCTTCCAGCGCCCCAGTGGGCCCGGCGCCCAGACGGCGCCGATGGCTTCGGGCCTGCCGGATGACTATGGGTACATCGATCGTGACGATCTGTTCGACATGGACGAAGCGGTCTTCGCCGGTGTCAGCGAGTTCATGGGCGACGACGAGTAGATCTTTTCGCCCGCTCAGGGCACAATCCTCCCGCATCACACCTTCGGAACAGAACGGACAGGAGAGCGAACATGTACGGTCAGAACGACGTATACAACAGTCCCCACGGCCCGACCAAGGGCTTCGGAACCCCCGGCGTGGATTGCCCGCTGCCCACCTCGGCCTACCGTGGCTGTGGCTATGGCGCCATCACCCCCGTCTACGGTGCCTTCGACGGTTCCGACGACGAGGTCTACGGTGGCCTCTTCCCGAAGTTCCGCACCAAGCGCAAGATCCGCAAGCTGGAGAAGCTCTACGGCAAGATCATCGGCCTGGCCGAGACGGAGAAGATCGACAAGGCGCGCAAGAAGGCCAAGCGCATGGTGAAGATCTGGAATCGCACCCAGAAGATCCACAGCAAGAACTTCGACGCGATGGACTACATCGAGGAGAGCGCCCCGAACCTGGCGGCGCGCATGAGGGCCATCGAGGCTTTCGCCGACGGTGACATCGACGATCCGCGTGACTTCGGCAAGACCAAGGAGACGGAGGAAGCCGCTGCGGCCATCCTGACCGGCTCCGGCCTGACCGGCGTGACCAGGGTGCTGACCACGGGTCGCTACATCCCGGCCTTCCCCTACCGCGGTCCCCGTCGACAGCGCCGTCTTCCCCCTCGTGGCCGTCCTGCGGTTCGCCGCAAGCCTGCCATGCGCGGACCCGCGGCGAAGCACAAGGCGATGATGCGCCGTGGCGGACCGAGACCCCGTGGAGGTCACATGGTCGGTGGGCAGCTTCAGGGCGGTGGCCGCTGGGCCGGCTCCCAGTTCGGTGCCATGACCATCGACGCTAGCCAGTTCCGTGGCCCGGTCGAGGACATCCTTGTCCGCGGTGACCTGCTGATGGACGATGGCGACATCCTCGAGATCGTGAACGACGCGGTGTTCGGGTACGAGTACCAGCCCGTGACCGATGATGACTTCTTCGCCGAGGAGGAGCTCGCTCTGGGCTATCGTGGCCCTGGTCTGTCAGCTGAAGACATTATGGCGGCGATCGACCTCGACGAAGAAGAGGACGACCTCCCGTCGCCTTCGAGCACCATCAGCCAGGCTGGCGATGACGATGAGCGCCGTCGCAAGCTCTTCCGTCGTGGCCGCTCCCGCCATGACGGCAGCTTCGTGCCCTACGCCAAGCGTGCGCCGAGGACCCCTCTCAAGCTCCTGCGCAAGGACACTCAGCGCCGCATCGCCAACCTGCAGCAGCGTCACAAGCGCCTGCTTCAGCGCGGCAAGATCGAAAAGGCCGACAGTGTCATGGCGGAGATCCACGGGCTGCAGCAGAAGCAGGCCAAGGCCGTGGCCAGGGCTGGTGAGGCCCTCGGTACGGGCCGCTATCAGCACCCCAAGTCCGGTGAGTACAAGTTCACCTGGCAGGGGTAGTACAGGTTCCATCTTCTTCGGTTCGAGTACATGAAAGGTACGGCGTTGGTCACGAGGACTTCATCTCCGGGTCCGACGCCTGCCAACAGGAGTGGGTCCCATGGCTGACGACAGGATCGATCTCGAGGGCTGGACGCTCGATGAGCTGATGCAGGAGAGCGGTCCTATGGACACCCTTGCTTCCATCGTCGAAGATTACGATATCGACTGGACCGGGCGCGAAGACGATGTCGACGACGATGTCGAAGACGATGACGACGAGAGCGCCATCATCGACGAGATCGAGCAGGTTCTAACGGAAGACGACGAGGGACCCTCCCTCGGCGTCACCTCGTTCGGCCGCGTTTCCATGGCGAACCGGGTCCGGGATGCCAGGGCCGGTAAGCTGTCCGAGAGTGACGGCTACGGTGAGGGGTACAAGCAGGGCGTGACGGACGCGCTGAAGTTCGCGGGCGTCTCGGAGCGTGAGGCCGAGGCTGCTTACTCCGGCCTCTTCTCCGCCATCGGCAAGGGCATCTTCGCGCTCGGAAAGCATGTGGTCGTTCCGGCCCTGTCCGGGGCTTCCGGTCTCGAGCAGGGCGCTGGTGTCCAGGATCTGGCCTACCGGGCCGGTTCCGGGGTACGCGAGGGTATCGATCCAGAGGCTGCAGCTGGAGATGACGCGATCGTGGCCGACGCCATGCAGGCTCCCCCTGTCTACGTTGCTGACGACATCGGAGCCCATGAGGGCGCGATGGCGGCGCAGGATGAGCTCGGCTCTGGTCTGGATCGTTTCGAAGGCTTGAAGGGTTCGAGCCGCTTCTCTGCGTCGGTGACCACACCCCATGGGTTCATCGGCCGTCAGCCGTCGAGGTCCGCCAAGAAGGCGGTGGACAGGTCCCTGAAGTCCGGACGCTCTGCGCTACTGGCTGTCGATCCAGCAGAGGGCGCCTCGATGGTCAGGGATCCCGGCGCACAGCCCATCGTGTACAGCAGCGGAAAGATCGTGGACGAGGTCCATGGTGCGCTGCATCCCGTCCCCTGCCCGTCGTGCAGTCGTGTCGAGTACGGCTCCATCACCAAGGGCGCGGGTAAGAGCTGCCTGGTCTGTGATGGGAACGGTTCCATCCTGGTTCCCAAGACCGATCTGCCCGAGTACAAGGGCTGTGTGCGGTACGGTGCCATCTTCCTTCCGCTGCTCATCTCCGCGGTATCTTCTGCCGCTGGTCCTGTCCTCAAGGGTAAGTTCCCAGAGGCGTCCAAGCGATTCAGTGAGTGGAAGGCCGAGAAGACCGGCGACATCAAGGAGTGGGTCGCCGAACGTCGTGACGATCCCGAGGAGAAGGAAGCCATGGGCGCCCTGGACCGCACCTGTGTGGTCGGAGCCATCGTCCCGCTGTCCAGGGTGGAGATGATCGCGTCAGCTCTGGAAGAGCGAGAGCTCGAGTCCATGGCAGCCCTGGTGGAGGCCGCGGACGAGCTGGACGAGCAGGATGAGGAGCTGGACGAGCTGGACGAGCAGGAAGAAGAAGACTACGATGATCTCGAAGATCTGCAGGATCTCGATCTCGATCTCGAAGGACAGGAGTGAACCATGAGTGATGCTTTCTACGGTGGATCGGTAACAGCAAGAAGGGGCGGTTCCGGAGCTCCATCTCTGGCAAAGTCGATCCGTAAGCTAAGGGTCAGCAATCGCCCTCGTCGTCCTCAGCGTCCTCAGCGCCCTCAGCGGCCCCAGCAGTCCGTCTCGCCCATGGCCGAGGCCTATGAGTCCGGCTTGGGTTCTGGTTACGAGGATCTCTCCGGTGGCTACGATGAGGAGAGCGGAATCATGCCCGGTTCCGGTCTCAACATCGAAGAGCTGGCCGAGCAGATCTCCGAGCAGGTGGTCGAGGAAGGCATCTTCGGCGCCATCGACGACTTCGAGCTGGACTCCGAGGACATCTTCGGTGACATCGGACCCGCCGAGCCCGCCTTCTCCTCCGAGAGCATGACCCCCGGTCTGCCCCGTCTGGGCAGGCGCATGGCGCGCCATATCCGCAAGGGGCAGGAAGCCGTTGCGGACAAGAACGTCATGAACCAGCGGATCGCCGAGATCGACGACGAGATCGAGCGTCTGCTGGACGAGCCCTCCAGCGAACTGCAGAACCAGGCCCTGCGACGGTCCTACGAGCAGCGGGATCGCATTCGTTTCCCCAGCGAGAACGACGACCTGTTCGGTGGCTTCGCCGACGTCGTCCCCACCTATGCCCCTCGCTACGGCGGTGAGTATTCCCCACCTCCCGCCCGTCCGAGCAAGTTCGACGCCTGGGACTATGCCACCAACGTCCAGCATGATCTGTCCCAGATCGGTACGAAGATCAGGGGCGAGATCGTTCTCACGTCGTTGGACAAGGAGCGCCTCAGGGTGGATCTCCAGGATGCCCACCGGGACCTGGACGTGACCAGGCGCTATCTGGCGAGCATCGGTGCCGACAGGCGCCCGGGACAGGGTCGTGCTGGCTACGGCGCTCTGTCGTTGGACCAGCTCGATAGCAGGATCGAGGCTTTGATGGCCAAGAGTCCAAGCTCGGATAGGCTGGATCGTATCAACAAGATGATGGAGCACCGGGCTGAGCTGATCGCCTCTGGTGGCCGTCCTTCTGGTTCTACGGTGATGGACAAGCTGAATGCGGCTGACGACCTGATCAACAGGGCGAGCTCGGTTGCAGGTTCTGAGTCTAGGGATGCTCACCGTGTCCAGAAGGTGCTCGACATGGCCAGTCACTCGGTGAAGGGCGCCAAGTCCATGCTCGGTGGCTCTGACTCCTACGGCTCCATCCACTCCACGGTGCCCACCTACGCTCCCCGTCACCACGACAGCGAGCTCGAGCGCTACGGCGAGGACAGTAAGCCCCCTGGCACCTTCAGCGAGTCCCTGAAGATGGGCGCAGGCCTGGGCCTGGGTGTGCTGGCTGTGGTCGCTGGCGTAGGCCTGGTGGCCAGGTCCCTCAGCTGAGCGATCCTCCCGATCGCTCCAACCTCTTCTTTCTTTCCGTGACAACCACCTTCTCTTTCCTTCCACACCAGCTCGTGATACGCTGCAAGGCGAAAGGGCCCGCAAGGACCGGGTCATGCCTTCGAACCGACGAGACAGGAGATTCCGAATGGCTCTGCAAGACAACATCCTGACGGCCGAGGAGCTCTACGGGGCCCTGAACAGTCCAGTCCTCACTGCTGAGGAGGAGTACGGTCTCCACGACACCGATGACATCTTCGGTGACCTGGACGACGACGTCCTCGAGGACGAGGAAGAGTACACCGACGATGACGACTACGAGGACGACTCCGACGACTTCGACGAGGACGAGACCCCCGAGGGCTACGACCCGGACGAAGACGAGGACGAGCTGGACGAGATGCTCGACGATGACGACGAGTACGGCACCATGCCGGCCGCGGCCTACGAGGACTACGGCAACGACCCTTCCGTCGCGCCCACGGCTTACATCACGGACCAGGAAAACATGTTCTGCGACGGTCACACCAAGATGTGTGTGAACGAGGACCGGGTGGCGGACATCGTCAACGCCTTCTACATCCCCGGGTGGCTGCAGCCGGACTGGCAGGGCATCCTCGGCCCAGAGGGCGAGGTCAAGGACATCCTCCGCAAGCTCATCTCGCAGCCGAAGTTCGCCTCGTGGGACAGCAAGGGTCCCAAGGACCAGCGCGCCATGATCCGCGTCGCCATGTACTCGGCGATGCTGCCCGGTGAGGGCGACGACAGCCTCCGTGCCGCTTCGGAGATCTTCGACAGGATCGACGACCAGCTCGTCGATATCTTCAGCACCCCTGGTACCGTAGCCAAGCTGGCTGTGGCCTGGGCCGCCTCCAAGAAGAACTCTCTGGAGATGATCAAGGCCATGTCGAGCGACTTCGTCGACGCTGTCCAGGGCTTCAACCCTGCCAGCAACGAGCAGGCGATCAACGCGACGGCCTACCTCTACTGCCTGCGGAACTCCATCGCCGGCGCACTGGCTGTCGTGGGTCGTCAGGTCTCCGAGATCGCCGCGCCCGAGCCCGATGACTGGTTCGATGGCATCATCCGTGCCGTCATCGGCGAGACGGCGGATGGCTACCTGCAGGCGGCCCAGAGCTGGACCGCGGATCAGATCAGGAGCGCGACGTTCTCCATGGTGGAGTTCATCGACGCCTACGACGGTCTGGCCGAAGCCATCACCGAGGGCTGGAACAGTGGTCTGTTCTATGTCAACGACCGCTTCACCACCGCCCCCGCCCCGGCCCCCGCCACGCTCCCCGCAGAGGGAGGCATGGGCCCCTTCGACGCGCCTCCCGCCCAGGAGTACGCGCCGGACGCCATCGCGCCCCCCGCGGCCGAAGGCTGGAAGCTGCCCACCGTCCCCGCCATCATCGGGGTCGGCTCGGCTGCCATGACCATCGTGGCCCTGCTGAAGGGCAGGTAGCCGGAGGGCGCCGAACACGGAGCATTCATGAGTTCGCAGCGACCGGCACCTGGAGCCCACAGGGCGCCGGTCATGGGAACCTCCCGGGGCCGGGAGGCACAGCTGCGAGACCTGACGTCCCGTGAAGCGGTCGAGGTACTCGCTCACCAGCTCGAAGTAGAGCGTGGTGAGCGGGCCCGGGTGCAGACCGGGGAGCTGCTCATGACGGCCGCGCTGCTTGGCGCGGTCTTCGGTAGCAGCTATGCTGTTGTACGACACTTCAAGATGAAAGACCTGAAGAAAATCTCGCCGGCGGGCGGAAAGAAGCGCCGCCGCAGGAGGTAGACATGGCGCGTGACAAGAGCTGCTGCGGCTGCGGTGAAGGGTTCGAAGGACTCGCACCCTTCGAGGCCGACGATGAGTTTGGCTACCTCTACCAGACCAGGCCCTATGGGCTCGTTCCCAACATGGACTCCACCGACGAGCGTCTGATGGAGCCCAGGTCCGGGAGCACCGGCTTCCGGGGAACGAAGCCCGCCTTCGGTGCCGAGGGCTACAACGACGACTCCGTCGAGGTCGGTGTCGGGGCCGAGGGGCTGTGGTTCAAGGGCGACAACCTCACGGCCATCGTCCTGGCCGGCCTGGGAGTGGCTGCTGTCGCGTTGTCCAGGTAGGATGAAGACGAGGTCACGCCTTGTCGATGTCACTGGTGAACACGATGAGCCGGCCATTCCAGGACAGGAGGCTGCAGCATGAGCAGGAGACGCACGAGCGCTGGCGGCTGGCAGCCCTATCCATCCAAGACCAAGGGTCCGCGTAGTCCGCAGGTCCAGCGCGACTTCACCAGTCAAGAGCAGCTGGCACTCAGGGAGAGCGGCCAGGTGGTGGACGCCAACGAGGATCTGGAGAGGGAGTTCCGCCAGGTTGGGCGGCGCATCTTCGATCCCTATGCGGCACGGGCCGCAGAGGAGTCGATGAGGGCTGCCAAGTACAGGACTGTTCATGCCGGTATGGACGTCCGATCGGACGCTACGGTCTACCCGGCTCCGAGTGTGCGCGGCTGGCGCATGACCCAGATGGGAACATCCGGTCAGCTGACAGGCTACGATCGGCAGCCCTGGGATGCTCGTCAGCAGGCGGGCTTCCTCGAGACGGGTTCTCGGGCCCCCGGGTTCGTCGAAGAGCTCGACAGGGCGGAGAAGAACCGCTGGCAGTCTGGAACCCTTGGGGCAGGTCTGGCGACGGAGAGCATGACCCTGCATCCGTCTGCGGAGCGTCCATACCTGAGCCTGCGCGCTTTTCCGAACAACGGGAACAGCGAGCTCATCGTCCGCTTGACGGCCGGATCTCCTGGTGGCGCAGAGACCCAGCGCACCTTCTTCCTTGGTGGCGGTTACACCGCCAGCTTCTTGTTGGACGGGTACCAGACCGTCCGTGTGGAGATTCTCTCCAAGACCAACCTGACAGACGTGCTGCAGTGGGCTTGGGAGGTCACGGGGCTTCAGGCTGGTGATCAGCAGCTGTACTTCGCCCAGACCTACGTCGGTGACAATGTCAATGATCAGATCTTCAACGTACCGGAGGGGGCCTACGACGTGGTGTGGAGCGTGTCACCAACGAGCACTGCTGCTGCGGGCGGTATCAGGTGGATCAACCCGCTGATCGGCGTCGACATGGTCGCCGTTGCCTCCATTCCTTGGATTCGGTACCCCGTTCAGGGCTCGCAGTTCGCGATGAACAACACGGTGACCGTTATGTGGTTCATCAGACCCATTTAGGAGATCATCATGGGCTACATGGACCGATACTCCGGGACGATGGCGGCAACGACCAGGCGTGGCGGCAAGAACCGCCAGAGCGGTCGGCAGAGGGAGTCCAGGCAAGGGGTCCAGCGTGGCCAGCCTCAGCCCGGGCAAGGCGTCGATCGCGGCGCGACGGTTCAGCGCAGCTTCACCAGCCAGGCTCAGCTGTCGCTTCGGTCCAGCGGCCAGGTGATGGACTCGAGCGAGGACCAGTACACCGAGTATGAGCAGGTTGGGCGCAGGATCGTCGATCCGTATGCGGCCAGAGCGGCAGCGGAGGCCATCGAGGCCAGTCGCTACAGGACCCTGCATGCGGGGATGGACGTGAGATCGGACGGGCCCGCCTATCCTGCGGCGAGCGTGCGTGGCTGGCGTACGACGCAGATGGGGACGGTGGGGACGATGCCCGGCTATGACAGTCAGCCCTGGGACGCTCGTCAGCAGGCTGGGTTCCTCGAGACAGGAGCCAGGCCGCCTGGGTTCGCCGAAGAGCTTCATCGAGCCGAACGCAACCGCTGGCAGTCTGGAAGGCTCGAGCAGGGCACGATGACCCTGTACCCGAGCCAAGAGCGTCCGTACTTGATGATCCGCTGCCCGGACACCGCTGGCGACGGGACCAGCTCGGTCAGCATCAGGCTCACCGCAGGATCTCCTGGTGGCGCTGAGTTCAGCAGGGAGTTCTTCCTTGGCGGTGGTTTCACGGCGGCGTTCTTGCTCGACGGATACCAGACCGTCAAGGTTCAGCTGCTGCAGGTCCAGAACCCAGGCGTCGACAGGATCGAGTGGGCCTGGGAGGTCTCCGGCGTGCAGGCCGGTGATCAGAGCCTCTATCTTCCTCAGGTGCTGACTCCTGGTGGCGTCATGACCGTCTACGACGTCCCCGAGGGAGCCTTCGAGGTGGTCTGGGGCGACGCTCCGGCGACCCTGTCGTGGCTCAACCCCGTCAACGGAGCGGACTTCTTGGCGCCAGGCGCCCCCGGTGTGTTCATCAACTTCCCGACGATGGGGTCGCAGTACCAGCTCAACAACGCTGCCCAGGTCTCGGTTCTGTGGAGGCTTCGTTCGATCTGATGGGATCCGACAGACGATATCCAAGGGTTCATCGTGACTTTTCGAGCCGTGAGCAGCTCGCGCTCAGGGCCAGCGGTCAGGTGACGGACCCGAGCGAGGATCTGGCGCAGCAGTATGCCCAGGTCGGTCGCAGGCTCGCTGATCCGTACGCAGCAAGAGCGGCAGCAGAGGCGCATAGGCTCGCTACTCAGCGCACGCTCTCTGCCGGTGTCCGTGTCGGATCGGACGCGCTGTACAGGGCCCCTGACGTCAGAGGTTGGCGCACGACCCAGATGGGGACCTACGGTCGCCTGACAGGACATGACAGGCAGCCGTGGGACGCCAGGGGTCAGGCTGGCTTCACAGATGGTGGTGTTCGTGGGCCAGGGTATTCCGAAGAGCTCGCCAGGGCCGAAAAGAACAGGTGGCAGTCTGGCAGGCTTCAGCAGGGGAGCATGACGATCCGCCCGACCCCAGAGCGACCGTTCCTGATGATTCGTTGCCCGGACACGTCCGGAAACGGGACAAGCTCCATCCAGCTGAGGATCACCGCTGGAGCAGGCGGCGGAGCGGAGACCAGCCGTGAGTTCTTCGTCGGTGGCGGGTTCACCGGGTCGTTCTTGCTCGATGGTTACTCGGTGGTGCGTGTCGAGATCATCCAGTCACAGAACCCGGGGATTGACAGGATCGAGTGGGCCTGGGAGATCTCCGGCGTGCAGGCTGGTGACCAGAGCCTCTATCTGCCGCAGGTGCTCAACAACCCGATCGCGCCCGCAGCGACGATCTTCGACGTGCCAGAGGGCGCGTTCCAGGTGGCCTGGGGCGACGCCGGTATCGGCAACGTGACCTGGATCAACCCGTTGTTTGCCAAGACGGCGTTCGAGGCGGCACCCTTGTCGTTCGCCATGTACCAGGTGGCTGGTTCTCAGTTCAGCCTGATCGCTGCGCAGACCACGGTCGTGTGGCGCCTGCGTCCGATCTGACCGACCCTTCGGGCCGTCTACGGCTTGAACCTGCCCGCGGGCGGTGCTTCCTGCGCTCTCCCGGTCAGCTTCTCCATGATGGCGCGCTGGTCTTCGATGGGGGTCCTCTCGACTGTGCCTTGGGTGGGAAAGTTCGAGGATCCACCCATGCCGGGCGCGCCCCGCTTGATGCCGTGTTCTTGGGCGTGGTCCAGCTTGGCCTGGAGCTTGGCCATGGCGCTCTTCGGATCGAAGCCTGCAGTCGCCTGCGCGGGTGCAGCCTCTGGTTGGATCTGTGGCGCTCCCTGTGGTCCGCTCTGGGGTGTTGCACCCACCTCGACGTCGTCGAGCTCCCAGAGGCTCGGGTCGTCGAGCTCTTCCGGTGGGAGGCTGATCTCGTCATCGATTCCGAAGTCGATGTCGTCGACCAGGCTCGCGCCGCTGTCGGGCGAAGCGGGTGTCATGACGGATCCGAGACTCGCCGGCTGATGAGTGGGAGTTTTCGGGCCGGTTGGCCGTGCGGTGGCAGGCTGACCCCCCGTCTCGAGGACCGTGTCCGCGAGGATTCTGATGGAATGAACGATGGATACAGGATCGTGTGGAAGCCCGAGCTCGTCGAGGATCTCACCAATGTCTCGCAAGATCGAGTTCAGCTTGACGTTCATGAGCTCGTTGGCCTTGGACTGCTTCTTCATGTATCTCTGTCGGCTTCCCATGATGTCCTTCCTGGTGGAGGGTCTAAGGTGTTATACTCTTACCCTGTTTTGGTCATGACCGCGACCGGAGGGTCTCCTTGAGCATAACCACCGATGATCGTGATGCGAGGATTCGTCGTTTCACCAGCCTACTGCGTCGCATCGGTGCTGGATGTCCCGCTGAGGGATTCCGGGAGTCTTCCGAGCGCGTGGCCGACTGTCTCGCCAAGGACAGGAACCCGTCGAGGGAGGATCTCGGTGCGGTGACGTTGATGTTGCTGGACTACGTCTCCAGGCACGAGGCCTGGCGCTGGGAGGGTCCGCCCAAGAAGAAGAGCGGCAAGACCGAGGGATCCAAGGCGCCTCGTGAGAGTCGTCCTCGGGGCGCTTTTTCGGATGTCGACATCGAGGGTGTCGACGACATGCCGGTCATGGACCGTGACAAGGTCAAGCGGCTACGGGAGGTTCTCGGACTCTCCGGTGGTCGGGTCGTGATCGGTCCGGGGGGTCGCAGGATTCTCGTTCCGACAGCAGGGAGGTGGTGATGGACAGCAAGACGGTGTCGTGGATGAGGGATGCGAGTGACGAGGACATCGTGGAGGCCATCCTCATGACTGGGCCGTCCAAGGCTCTCCGCGTGGCGTCGGGGCTCGTCGGTCGGCTGGGACCCGGGGCGCTTGCGCAGCTGAGAGACGCGGTCGATCAGACCAGGGCAGATCCTGTCGATGCGCTCGCCAGGGTGGCCTGGGCCGGTGTCGACGCCCTATCCAAGAAGAAGCGCGGCTAGCTGCAGGGGTCGCCTTCGGCCCACTGGACGATCTCGAGGACCTGCTCATCATCGAGGCTCAGGGCCTGCTTGATGTCGTTGAGCTGCTCGAGGTTGATAGGCCGGGTCTTGGCCTCCCAGGCCGCCCACGTCTGTCTGGAGACGTTGCAGAGGTCGGCCGCTCTCTGCTGGCTGATCCCTACACCTTTGTCGTGCACGAAGGACTCTCTCATCCTGCGTAGGACACTCGGTGGCTTCTCTTCTGTGGCGGCGGTGATGGCTTCGGTGGTGGCGCTGTTCACGATTAATACCTCCTGGCTGGAACGTAAGGGGTTCCACTCGGGGTAGCAAGTTCATTCTGTATACGTTACGAACCCGTTGCTGGTGTTCTCCTATACCACGATACCACGAGTGGAGCAGCTTTCATGTTTTCAAACAAGCTCGGTGGGCGTTTTCTTTCTCTCGATCGTCCGCTCGGGGAGATCGGCACCCTCGTGGAGCGGGCCTCTCGGTCCGCGTGGTCGAACGATGGTCCGGTCGTGAGGCTTCGTCGCGGGCTGTGCCGTTCGGACCCCCCTTACGATGGACGTCTCGATGAAGAGCGTGCCGAGCTTGGATACATGGACGCGGGCACTGGGATTTTCAGGCTGTGGATTCGCCAGGACGAGCGCTCTGTCGGCCGTAGGCCGGTCCAGGCGATGGCAGCGGTGATGGCTCGTGAGGACGGAAAGCTGTCGCGGGATCTCACCAGGACAGAACAGCAGGCCTATCTGGATTCGGCCAAGCAGCGTCTGCTGGAGCGTGCCATCCCGCGCACGAAGATTATCGAGTGCTTGCTGTCAAGGGCTGGTGGCTGGATGTGGATCGGAGACCGTGCTGGCCATGAGCAGTGGGCCCGTCGGATGATCTATCCCGTCTGTGGACCTGTGACGCCCGACCCCGTTGCCTGGGAGGCCGGATCCTCTCCTGGCTGGGAGGGGTTGTCGAGGGTCTCGATGACCGTCTGCTTGTCCAGTGATGGTGATGAGATGGTCCTGGAGGCGGGGGTGGTGCTGGTGGAGGTCCGCGTCAAGGGCAGCAAGATTCGATGCGCCGTACAGGGTGGTGAGGGTCCCGAGCACGCGGCATGGGTTCGCTCGAGCCTGCGCAGCATCCTGTCCGATCCTTCCTCCTCTTGTTCGAGGATGACCTGGAGGGTCGATAGCGGTGGAGAGAGCGTGGTGGTGGTGCTGGACGAGCACGGGCTGGTGCAGGCGGAGCCACCGGCGTCGAGGCGGGGGATGATCAAGGATCGAATCGAGCGCAGGTTCAGAGATACCAGGGAGGCGGCCATGGTGGTGGGTGGCGCGATGAGCAGGGCGCATGCGCGGGTGGCGTCCGACGAGGTCGGTGAGTAGGCTGTCTCCACAGGAGGATTCCATGTCGACACGTTCATGGCCCAGATGGCATCATCGCAATCAGCTGGTGAACCTGAGGGAGGTCGCTCCTGGCCTCTGGGTTGGCGCCTACAAGTCTCAGCGCCACATCCCGGCTGGTAAGTGGGGGCTCATCGTCGATCTGTATGGGGTCTCGAAGCCCTGGGACGCCGATGTGCTCATGTCTCGCCCCTTCGACGACGGGGAGTACATCCCGAACGGCCTGCTGGACGAGGTGGAGGAGGCGGTCTGGAAGACCAGGCATGATGGCAAGCCGGTGCTGATTCACTGCCAGGCGGGTTTCTCGAGGTCCGTCTCCATCGCGTACGCGATGCTGAGGGTGATCGATGGCTTCTCGCACGAAGAGGCTCTTCGTCGTGTGCGATCCGATGATGATCCGTATTTCCCGAGGAAGGCCACGCTGAGTTCGGCAATCCGTTGGGTCGAGGACCGCTCTTAGGGGGGAGCGTCGAGGACCGCCCTTAGAATGGAACGTCGAGGGCCTCTTCGCCGCGGACGAGGACGCGACGCAGGGTGAGCTGAAGGTCTTCTGGCATGCTCATGATGGGACTGATCGGCTCTGGCATCTCCGTGGCCCGGATAGCGAGGACGTCCTCGAGGAGGCGTGGGGGGATGATGTTGACGATTCCTTCGTCGTAGTCATCTGGGTTCTCGTAGCGGTCCCAGGTGTCGATGGCTCTCTGCCAGTCGATGAGGCGCTTGTAGGCGTCAGCCAGGATCTCGGCACGTTCGATGATGGGCTCGCGCTGTACGAGGATGCGGCCGGAGGGTAGCTCGATGGACTGGCAGAAGATGGTCAGCGTGGTCCTGCGCATGGCTCTGCCGTAGGGCGTGGGGAAGAGCTCGCAGACCTTTCCATAGGGGACGTAGGCGCAGAGATGGTCGGTGCAGGTGACGACGCCCGGGTAGAGCAACACTCCGAGAGGGGCGGCGTCTCTTCGGCAGGAGGCGCAGACGGGCCGGCTCTTGAGGGCTACCTGCTTCCCAGCGGATGGGAGGGCGTGGATCCTGTTGATGACGGTCAGGGGGTTTACTCTGGGAAACTCTGGCCGGTCCATGATTATCGCCTCTCGTCTGGCTCGTTATACGTCTTATCACTTTTGGGCTTGACGTCAACTCTGACGATGATAGTCTGCCAATGCACGGTGAGGAAGTCATGTCACAGCAGGAAATCACATTCCCCTCTCAGGGTGGCGTATCACGGCGGCTCGTTCCGGGCCTCGATGCGATGATCGACTACGAGTCGATGATCATCACGCCGTGCTCGCTGGACGTGCTGTCCTCCTGCATGCGGCGCATCGATCGATACGGGGCCCACGTCGGTGAGTCTCTGCGCGCCTCCCGCTGCAGCGTCCTGGATCACTCTGTCTACGTCGGGGAGCTCGCCAAGCGACTCTCGACAGGAACGGCCTGGTCGGATCACATGGGCTGTCCCGCCATCTCCGACGCCATGGGGATGTGGGGCGCGATGCATGACGTGGGCAAGATCTTCGGCGGTTCGCTGGTGGCCATGGTTCCGCGGGGCGTCCGGGCTGCGCTTGATTCCTATCAGCTCGACTGCAAGCGTTCCGTCATGGGCGCCCTTGGCTACCCGTCTCTCATCGGCGACGAGGCCGACTCACTGGTGGAGCTGTGCTCCTCTTTGGTCATCAGGGGTGAGATGCAGGCTATCGGCGTGGGGGAAGCGTTCCATCGCCCAAGCTGGGAGCGGCGCATCGATCGTCTGGCGGCGGCTTGTCCTGCGGTCAAGGACTTCAGCGTAGACGGGTTGGCGTCTGTGGCCGAGGCCATGTTCGATGAGCTGTCCAAGAAGGGATCCGGAGGATCGATCGACGTGGCCAAGATGCCCGCTCGCTGGAAGTCCCTGGCTGCTCCCGAGATCATGGTCGCCTTCCCTCACTATGACGGGAACCTCTCCTTCTGGGCATGGTCTCGTGCCGAGGTTCCAACCGGCGTGTGGGGTGGAGCCAACCACAGGGCGTTCGACGCTTGGTTGGCGTCTATCGGAGCTACCGACTCCTTCGGGCTGTACGACCTGCTCGACGCAAAAAAGCATGGCGTTGCCCGCAACTGGTATGTCTCGAAAGCCGGCGTTCCGTCTCCACCCTTCATCCCCACGGGGAGTCTGTAATGGTACACGTCCTGATTGAGGGTTTCGGGTCTTCCGGGCTCGGCTGGTCCATCGCGGCGTCCGGCGTTCGCGATGTCAAGGTGAGCGTCATCGAGCGAGATGGAGATCTGCACCCGGCCGATGTCGTGGTCTGTGGTCCCCTCTCTTCCCGCTCTCCACACGAGGCGGCGTCCTCGTGTGGTGCCAGGATCTTGCTCGAGGTCCTGGATGGATCTTCGGACAGTGGGCCTTCCCCGATGGGGCGGTCCAAGCTCGCCAGACGGTGGAATGTCCCGCTGGACGCCGAGGGGTTCGGGTCGCTGGTCATCGGGTCGTGCAGGGTCTCTTGCCACTCGGTCCAGTCTTTGACGCCACCTCGCAGGACCCATGGTCCTGCCGCTCCGCTGGACGTGTCGGGTCAGGTGGTGCTGTGGGACGAGGCTGCTTACCGTGGGATGGGAATCCCCGTTGATCACAGGGATCCAGCGATCTCCAGAGATCTGAAGCTGGCCATGGAGGGCAAGCGTCCGCTGCCCATCCTGCCCGGCTTCGCCTTCGCCCTTCCGCGTTCGGTGGCGAGCTTCCCTGTCGAGGCCGATGGCGGCGTCCTGCAGGTATCTGGCATGCTCTGTCACTCTCAGGACAGCTCTCTCGGCTTCGTCCTGATCACGGTCCCCGAGATCGTCTCCCTGATCGGATACCCATCCGAGATGGCCGAGGAGCTGGACTGGAACCAGATTCGAGAGCTTGTGCCCGTCTCCTTCCTTCGTGGCCTGCTGGAGTGGTGCGACCGCTCGTACAGGCAGCTGCCCGAGGACAAATAGCTTTTTACCCCTTTCCAGGGCGTCGTCCTGGAAAAACCCGCTGGGCTCACACCCGGCACCCCCTGGGGGCAACCGCCCCTTTTCCCCAACTCCCAACGGAGAAACCAACATGAGCGACGACACCAACATCGAGACCGTGCCCGAGCGCATCGACGATGGCCTCGACTTCCTCGACGCCGAGGTTCTGGTCGAAGACCGCGCCTTCGGTTCCGTCTACCCGGTCCTGCAGTGGGTCAATGGCAAGGCCACCAACAAGAAGGCTGGCGGCATCGGTCACACCGGCGGCTTCTTCTGCAGCGCCGAGCAGGGCGTCGAGATCCCGGGCTTCGAGCCCTACACCATGATCACCCAGGACGGCACCGAGATCGAGGGCTTCGCCGCCCGCGACGTCAACCTGGCGGTCGTCCGCACCCGCAAGTCCTGGCAGGTCGAGCCGGCGGAGGGCGGTCTGCGCCAGCGCTACGGCTACGACGAGTTCGAGGACGCCCAGGCGGCCGGCACCGCTCGCGGCAACACCCACATCCTCGTCTGCATCAACGGCATGAAGGAAGCTCTGATGCTGGCCGTGTCCGGCTACACCGCCCGCGCCCTCGCGGCGGCTGGCCAGGGCCGTGACCGTGGCATCATCCCCGCCTTCTCCGGCAAGGTGCTGACCGCGGCCAACCGCCTGGCCAAGAAGAGCGGCAAGGGCGCCAGCTACCCCCTGTGCGCCTTCGAGCTCAAGGTGGGCCCCAAGCGCAAGGCCGACGGCACGCCCATGTACGACGAGGTCGGCACCAAGCAGAAGAGCCCGGTGACCCTCCCTGTGTGGCTGGATGAGCCCAAGACCGTCGACGCCACCTACCTCAAGGGTGCCTACGTGGGTCACGAGCGCTTCATGGCCTACCAGGGCGTCCACCAGGAGGCTGAAGAGTGGGTCAACGCCTGGGACTCCGAGGCCCTGAGCGCCCTGCGCAACCGCGGCAAGAAGGCCGAGCCGGTCACCGAGACCCCGGCCGACGACGACGGCACCCCCAAGGGTGACGGGGTGCCCTTCTAGGCAGTGATCACTCTTCGTCCGTTCGAACAACGCCCCCCTCCCGCCAAAGCGGGAGGGGGGCTCGCCGTTTGTGTGATAGTGCTTGCCACTGGTGGTGGCAGGCGTTATGTTCTCGAGTACAACCCAAGGAGACGACATGGTAGCCGTTCCTCACAAGAAAGACAGCAAGCAGGCCTTCAAGATTCTCCTCGTGGGAGGAGAGCCTGGACGTGTCGACCGTCAGTTTCGCCAGCCCTACCGGGAGATGGGCATGGAGATCGTGGAGCACTGGTCGTGGAAGAAGATGACGGCGGATCGCCTTCCCTCCGAGTGCGAAGGCGTGGTCGTCTTGTCGAGTCTGACGAACCATCTGATCGACAATGTGGCAGTGAAGCTGGCCAAGAGTGAACGTGTTCCGTTCGTCCGTGTCCACCACAAGCTCTCCAAGGCTCGACCGATCCTCGAGAGTGCTGGATTTCTACGTAATGGCGTTCCTCACGCCAGCGAGATCCAGGATGAGCCCGATGAGGTCAAGACCGCCATCCTCGTGGCCATGATCAAAGGGGGAGAGGAGACGGGCCAGATGCTCGACTTCAAGCAGGTCCGCGACTGGCTGCGTAGAAACGGTGAAATCGACGTTGATCCCAGCGAGGTAACGGCCCAGTCTTGGGGCGATGTCTTCAGCTCGTCGATGGACCTCGTCAGCGAGGCCATGGGTCGTTATCAGCCCAAACAGCTGGTAGAGGGCCAACAACTCGACGGATGGATCGAGCTGTGCATCACTGACTCGGATCTCGAGACGGTGACCGTCGAGGTGTTGACGGATCAGCTCGTCGAGGTCCTGGCACACGACGAACTTCCATCCCGTGAGCAGGTTGTGGACCGTGTTCGGGAGATGCTCACGGCGGCCAAGGACGCCACCAAGACCGAGTTCGAGCGCTCCTGGTCCGGTCTCGCGACGCGGTCGACGATCTTCGAGGTCGCCTCGGCCTGGGTCTCCGAACACAAGCTGGGAGATCTACGTGAGCTGGCCTCGGCTGTTTGCCGGATCGACGGAACCAGCACCCGTGGTGGAAGGAAGATCGATATCGAGGAATGGCTCAGCGAAGACCTTGTCATGGATGTGAGGGGTCTGATCAACGCGAACGCCCAAGCCTTCTTCGTAGCCTGCATGCTGGTGCTCCCCGAGGGGGCGAAGTGCTCGGTGAACACCGTGCATCGTGCCTGCCAGATGCTGACGGGTCGGAAGATCAACTACTACAAGCAGCGTGAGACCATCTCGCTGTTCTCCGAGCGGGTTCGTGGAAAGGACGAGCGACCCTCCATGCCGGGTGCCTTCTTCGTCCCGCTTCGTGTCGATGACCTCCCTGTCGGTTTCCCCGGGTTGTCCGGTGAGGGTGGTCTGGAGGAGCACTTCTCCATCCTCACGGATGCTGCAGCGGAAGAGCGCCGGATGAACGAGGCCAGCGCCGAGCTGACTATCGAGACCTTCATGGGCCGTCCTCTGTCGAGCTTCTCGGAAGGCAACCAGCGGGTCGTCATCGCCGGTGCTGAGCTGGTCAGTGGATGTCGCGCTTCGGGATCGTGGCCCGATCAGAGGATCGACCCGTCCGACACCAAGAAGGTCCGTAACTGGATCATGGCCACCACGGAGCCCGGTTCGGAAGACAAGTCGCCCTCTCGTCACGTGAAGAAGGCCTTGTCGATCTTCAAGGGCAAGCCTCGGGACTACTACCTGGCGATGATCAGGCTGTTGCCCGATGGGTTCCGCTTCTCCATCCGGAGCATGATTCAGGGGTACTACGACGTTCATGGCAAGCGCAGCAACGTCACCACCTTCCACGCGATCTACGAGCCCTATGCTGTGGAGATCGAGGCCAGGGGCCTGGTGGCCGTGAGCCGTGAAGAGGAGCGCCGTGAGGCCTCGCAGAAGGCGGGGCAGGCCGAGCTCCCCGTGGCGCCGCCCGTCTCACAGCCCGTTGCGCAGCCCGTCGCGCAGCCCGTCGCGCAGCCCGTCGCGCAGCCCGTCGCGCAGCCCGTCATGGATCTTCCCTTCTCCCCGCTCGTTGACGAGGGCATGCTGCGCTCGGTGGTCGAGCGTGCCGTGTCAGCGGCCACCTCTCGCCTCGACGCCCGTATGGATGCGGTCGAGAACCTGGTGCGTCAGGTGATCGGTCAGCCGGTAGACGCTCCTGTGTCTCTCGATGCCTCCGCGGTGTCCAAGCAGGTGGCGGACGAGCTCATGCCCCGCATCCAGACCGTAGGCCGTATGGCCGAGGAGCAGGCTTCCCGGGTCGACGATCTGTCGGATACGGTGAGCTCGTTCATGGGACGGGCGGACGAGTCCGTTCGCGGAGTGGAACAGGAGATGGTCGCCCTGCTCCAGCAGGTCCATTCTCTGAAGGGAGAGCTGGCAGACGCCAAGGCCAGTCTGCAGGCCTTGGAAGACGCCCCGGCGCGTAGCCCTGGCGGTCTCACGCTGGCCGAGATGATGGAGCACTACACCGTGAGCTTCTCCAAGAAGAAGACGGAATCGTAGGGCCTGACTCGATCGCTGTACCGTGCTATCATCCTCGGCATGGACCCCGATCGAGCTTTCAGAACCCTGGGCATCGGTCCGGACGCGTCGATGGCTACCGCCAAGCGGCGCTTCCGGATCCTCGTTCGTAGATATCACCCAGACATGACGGGAACGAGCAGGACGAGAGAGAAGTACCAGCGGGTCGTCGAGGCCTTCCGGGTGGTGGAGGAGTACATCCTCAACGGCCCGGTGGATGAGGACGAAGGAGAACTCGACCTTGGTACAGCCCTGAACGTCATCGAGCTGAAGCTCGGTGGGCGCCTGGTTCCGGTCGAGATAATCAGGAACGCGAAGTTGGAGGGGTCCCCTCATGACAACGACTCGGGGATTATGGTGTCGGTTCGGTTCTCGGAGCTGTGGTTCGGAGGGATGGGAGAGATCTCCATCATCCTGGAACTCGGGGGAGAGTGCGGGAAGATGGGTGGGCGACTGCTGGCTGCGTCCAGCGAGAGGACTGGTGGCATGAGCGGGTTCGAGTTCGAGCCGATCCTCTGACCCTTCGTGGTCGCTATGTTGACACGAGGTGTCGTGACCGTGTACCCTCATGGTTGAACGAGGCAGTTCGTCGCTCGCTCATCGTTCCTCTCCAGAAACCCTCCCCAGCTTGTCGGAGCCGGGGAGGGTTTCCCTCTTCATGCCATCATTGGGCTACTTGTAGAGGATCTCGGAGCGGGCCCAGGTGCTGATCTGGCAGGTCCGGGCTGGGAGCACCATCATCCATCCAGCGATGTCGTCCCGTGGAGAGTACCTGAAGGCGTGCATCAGCGGGGTCTCGTCCGGATCGATCTGGAACACGAAGGGGGACGGGCTCCACAGGGTGGCGTCCAGCACGGTCGCACCTCCCCAGATGACCGTCATGTGACTGAGCACCTGCTGTTCGCTCCAGTCACTCCTGGGTCCACCGAGCTCGAGTCGCCTGCGGACGTAGGAGTGGTCCCGGTTGTCCAGGGACGACAGCCAGCGTAGCAGCCGATCCTCGATGGGGACGACCGTGTCTTCGTCGAGTCCACAGATTCGGAGCAAGGTGCTCTTCCTGTGGTCGTCTCTCGGAGGGGCCCCTCCGGTGAACGGGGACTCGATGCCGACGTTGACCCCGTTCCACCGCCCAGCAGGGGGGTCTCCGAGAACGGGAACGAAGACGGAAGGGGGAAGCTTCGTCTCGCTCATGGTCGAGACGAGCGGTCGTCTCCTGTGGGGCTCGTCCGTGTAGGTGAACATCTCGCCTGGCAGTGTGCGCCACCACAGTGCCCTGTCGATGCCGGTCCTCTCCAGGTAGCTGGAGGCTTCCTGATTCTCCATGGCCACGTCGATGGCGTTGCTCAGTCCATAGTGATCGCTGGCCCAGGCCCGTTTTGCGAGCTCGGAGATGAGCGATGAGGCCCTGTGGAGCCTTCTTCTGTGGAGGTCGGACGCGGCCATCTCCAGGGCCGTGGCCATCTGTGAGCGTTTCTTCTCGAAGATCTCGTCGTAGTCTCGAGCCGGGCTCCCCCAGCTTCCACGATAGTAGTGCTTTCTCGACCAGCCGGTGTCCAAAAACACCCGGGACTGGGCGAACCCGTAGCGGAGATTCTTTGGGGGGAGTGCTGGGCTGACGAATCTGTCGTAGTAGTGCTTGAGATAGTTGGAGTATTGGCTGTATCCAACCATCATCCCACGCTTTGCCAGATCCATGAAGCGCTGGAAGGTGTCTTTCCTCTTGCCTTCGTCGAAGCTGGTTGCGATCTCGAGGATCGCTTCTCCGGTCGTGTCTTGCTCGATGATGTTTCGGCGCCTGGTCCTGGTTCCGAGGATCATCTTGGCGAGATGGTAGCCGTACAGATCCGACTCGGCGGAGGCGGACTCTTTGGTCGCTGTGATGAACCCGTTGGGTGTGGCCAGAGCCATCAGCACCCCGTGGTCAATGCTCTTTGGCCAGCGGAGTAGGTAGCGGCAGAGGGGGGATGGCCACTGTGCGGTTCCGAGCATCTGCTCGATGAGCTCGTTACGGGCTCCGACCACATCGAAGGCGTATCCTACGAGGTCTTCCCCCCTCCTGTCGTACGTGGAGGAGTAGTAGTCTCCGGTCGGGAGCATCTCCCAGCCTTCCGGAAGACACAGGTTTTCACGATGTGTGCGCCGCAGGAGTCGATGGGATGCGGGGACCTCTTGATCTCCATCGAGCACACCGCTGAGCGTGATGCTCGACGGAGCTTCGTCGACATGCATGGCATAGACGAGAGCGCAGGTCGTGTTCTTGCTGGCTGAAGCCCGACCCTCGTCCGTGGGGTTGCCCAGGATGTATCGGTCACGGAGGTATGCCGTGTAGGGGTCCTCGAGACAAGCCTTGTCGGTCTCTGGCATCATCCCATTGTCAACCGTGAAGGCGTAGATCAGACATCCGGCGGATCGCACGTCCTGTAGACCGATAGAGGCCATCATGGTCCTGGTGTCGTCCTTGGGCCCCTCGTCGACTTTCTCGGCCCATCTCAGGATCTCTTCGGCGGCGCCCTTGGGGCGGTGAGCAGACTTTATCAGTTTCTCGAGGAGCATTTTGCGGTAGGGCTGCGTGTCCTTGGCTCCAGGGACCTTGTTGGCGTACTCGAGGATGTGGTAGCTGTACTGGGTTCCATCGATCGTGGTTTTGTTGGGGCCCTTGTCGACCTCGATGGCGTACTGGAGCGCTACACTATCGGAGTGTCCGGAGCAGGCGATGGCGCGGGTAATGTCGTCTGGACCGTACAGTATTGCGGAGCTCAGTGCGATTCTCTGGCTTGGTCCGACGGTCTCTCTGTAGTCTGGGTAGAAGGACGGACACCAGGCGCTGGCTGAGGCTTCGTTTCGTGGGTGATCTCCGGACCTGCCACTGATCGCCGCCTTGACAGAGGGTCCGAGCAGGTGCCAGCAGGAGGGGTGGACACAACCATCGTCGATGGTCGTGAATCTCATGTTCGGGATCTGCCCACGATTGTTCGGTACGGCAGACGCCGCCGCAGCGGGGACCCAGAGCGGGTCGAGCAGCAGGATGGTGTACTTGTTTCTTTCCCATGCTCTGCCTTTGCCCATCCTCTCGATGACCGTCTGTGTGCCCTGTTGGTCAAGGGCTTGCGCGTACATGGACTCGGGTCCGGTCATGTCAGGGCCGATCGTGGCGGATCTGATGAGGTTTCCGGCAGGGCTCGGGGGGTCCGTTCCTGTCGCCTTGAGGGCTATGCATATCCAGCCGCCTGAGAGGACCCTGGCAGCGATCAGGGTGACGTCATCGTAGTATCCATCGGCTCCGATCCCTTTTCCGACGGGGCAGATCTCCACGATCTGTTCGAGGCTCATCGACGGTGTGGCCAACGGCTTGGTGAGCTGCTCTTCGTTCATGATGTAGCCGGTTCTCCACACCATGGTCTCGATGGACTCACCGGAGGATACCGATTCGAGAGAGGCCTTGTGGTCCCCTTCTGGGTTTGTCGCTGCCAGCAGGCGGCAAGCCTCCCACGACGGGGTAGTCATGGTCATCTGCGGGGAGACGGATTGGAGGAGCGGCAGGTAGGGCAGCCGTGGGATGATGATGAGGGAGCCTTCTCGGCGCCGCTCGATGATGATCCTCGAGATCGCCCACTCGATGGAGATAGCGAAGCGTTCGGTCAGCGTGGAGCGATGGCGTAGCCCCTGGACTGCCAGGGACCAAGCGACCTCGTCGCGGACGTCTCCGATCAACTCTGGATCGATACGGGTCGCTCTGGAGGCCTGGTTCGGGCTCATGGAGGACCATGGTGCCAGTGCTTCTGTCAGGGGGTAGTCGGTGGTCGTCACAGCTGGATCTCGCTCATGCTGGTCGTGCTGTTCATATCATCCGGGGTGACGTGGACTCCGCAGACGTGGGCGGCAGGGTATACGACGAACCAGCCGGATGCGCGTCTTCCGATGTCGGCCGGGATGATGGACAGAGCCGGTGTCGAGTTGATCCACAACCCGATCTGGAAGGTGCAGCCAGGGTAGCCGATGATGGCGTCCACGGGCGTGGATCCGATCCATAGCAGCGCTATGTCGGTCATGGATGGGTCGGTTCGTTGGTTCTTGTCGAGGCGTCTATCGACGTGGTGTCGGATCATCCCGGGCAAGGAGCGGTACCATCCGAGGACACGGCTCCAATCGAACGCCGAGGGGATGGGCCCCTCGAGCTCTCCAATCCTGTGAGCGGTCGAGGCGATGACGTTGTCGCCATTGGGTACCCCCATCATGCCGATGTAGCCGTAGATGGGGAAGCTCGATGGTAGCAGCGCCATGGACGAAGGAAGTGACCGTGGACGTTCGCCGTGTGGGTGTGACCACCTGTAGGTATCGCTGGAGCCTTCGTGATCCATCCAGGCCAGGTGGCGGTGTCCTCTCCGTACCAGCTCTCTGACGAGCTCCAGGTCTTCCTGACCGTGCAGGCCACAGAAGTCTTCCTCGTTGTTCCCGTACCTTCCCTTGACCTGCAGCAGGCGCTGGACGCCGTCGAGGAGTCTGGTGTTGGTCTTGTTCCCGGGGACGAAGGTCAGGGCCTGTCTCGAGACCTCCAGGCAGCGTTCTGCTGTTGTCCGGGCCACGATTCTCGGGGTCGAGGTGTAGTAGTTGTCGCCGCTATACTGGCTGAGGCTCGAGTCTACTGGGTAGCTCTGCCTGGCCAGCAGGCGTTCCATGCTCGAGATCCCGTGTCCCATCCCCGCGATTTTTCTTCGAATGAAGACCGGGATGGTGAGAGGGTTGATGGAGAAGGCCCTCAAGTAGCTGGTCATGGCGCTGGAGTCGGAGGCGACAGCTTCGAAGGTGTCCCTCTTTGGCTCGTCGTCGATGTACCTGGCGACCGCGATCGCGGACTTTGGACCTTGCGCGATGAGCTCTCTGCGGTTGGCGCTGGTGACACTCTCTCTGGCGCTATTGCCCAGCGCTCGGATGATGTCAGGAGCGATCAGAGGGAACGCCAGAGCGAGCGGGACGCTGACGTTGGATGGGATGTTCTCTCCTCCCAGGCGGTGTCTTCTCGAGAGGATGAGCCTGACGTTTTCTCCGAACCCTCTTTCGTTTCTGGAAGCGATCTTTTTGGAGAGGGTGGTGATCGTCTGGCCCATCCACGGGGCGTCTACGGGCGCGTTGGCCGCCAGGACGTACAATGCACAGGCGGCCGGGCTCTTCCAGCAGTGATGGACCGCCGAGAATGTTCTGTTCATGATAGACGAGTTTCTGGACTCGACTGTGTCTTCGATACGGGTTGCGCTGTGGAAGATCTCGTAGCCCTGGTAGCCGGTGTAGATGTCCTTGTCCGGAAGCGGAAGCTCGGAGATGCCGAGGATGTCGTTGAGCTGGTAGACCTTCCTGGGGCGTTCCAGCGTGAGGATCCACAGCGTCAGCGTGGGGGCCGTCATCCTGGCGGACCCGAAGAGTCTGTCGAACCACTCTTCGTCGAAGTCTTCGTCGTGGAGCTCCATGGCATACAGGACGGCCATGTTGGGATCGGGCAGCACGCCATGGGCGGTTACCGGGTGCCAGCACTTGTCCACCGACAGGGCATATCTCAGGGCCCAGACGGGATCTTCGGAGGCCTTGTCTCTGGTCTCGTCCGATGGCTTTCCTTCGACGGACCTCGCCCACATGAAGGCGCTCTTGGGTCCCTTGGCGATAGCCTCTGCACGCTGATCGCCCAGATCGATGTCGGGGAAGTTCTCGATGTAGCGCTTCAGGTAGTAGGGGTCGTTGATGACACCCGCGAGGGTCTGTGCGGTGGGTTCACGGTCGATCTGTACCGCGTAGGTCAGCGCTGTGCCGCCTGCGACAGAGGCGCCCTGTCTGGTCTGTTCGTGTGGGCCGTTGTCGACATCTTTGGCGTACTTCAGAGCGGTCTGTGGATCCGTCGAGGCGCCATGGCGCGTGACGGTGTGGGGGCTCTTGTCTACGCGCATGGCGTAATCCAGCGCGGACTTCGGCTCTCTCGACGCGGACTGTCTGGTGACATCGTCCGCTCCGTGGAGCTTGGCCCACTCCAAGGACAGCTGCGGGGATGTCAGGACCATGGTCGTGAAGAGTGGGTCGTCCTCGTGGATGCTCTTGGTGATGGCGATAGCGTCGTAGCCTTCCGGCAAGTCGGGCCTTAGGCAGCGCTGCAGGGTCTGGACGGCGTAGTTGACCCAGGTAGGGTGTACGGCGAAGTTCTTGGGTCCCTTGGACTGGCGATGGCTTTTCCATCCTCCCTCGCTGTCGAGTTCGATCTCGAAGGTACAGAGGCTGTAGCCCGAGGGGTGGCGAAGGCTGTAGTACCCCATTTTGCCCCTCTGGATGTTGGCGAGGTGTCCAGCGAGATAGGAGCTCTGCCCGATGCAATGTCCCATGACATCCGTCTCGTTCTTCAGGCTCTCGGGACGGATAAGGGCCTCCAGTGTCATCCCGTTGTCCCAACGGTGAACGATTCCGTCGGACGAGGGACGCCATCCGTCCTGCTTGAACTTCGTCAGTCGCTTGAGCCACTCCTCGTGAGGTCTCGTGCCTCGGCCGCCTTGCTTTGTGTCCTCGAAGACGCTGGCGGGGGAGATGTCGTTGAAGCTCTCCTGGCTCATCCCTGGCATGTTCTCCTTGTTCGTGTTCAGCATGCGCTGGACGATGACGGGAGAGGGCCACGGTGCCGTGTCTCCTCGTGTGATCCTGGCCTCCATCCACGCGATGGCACCTTCGTAGCGCTGTCTGATCTCGGGATCGGCGAAGTCCTGTCCCTGAATGGCGAGGGCCGTGGGGATCTCTCTGTCGATAGTCTCGCTCCATCGAGATGCGGTCGGGGCGACGTGTTGCAGGTCTTCGGTGACGAGCGTCTGGCCAGTGGCGGAGGACCACCTGGCGACGGCCTCCAGGGATGGCCACGTGCTCAACGGGAGCTCGATGTTGAGGTTGGCCGTGCGGCCAAGCCAGACCATGAGCGGAAGGATCCAGGTGTCCCTCTCCAGGGAGATCCCTTGTGCCTTCAGCAGGTTCTCGATGAGGGCTGCCGTACGGTCTCCGTACTGCTTGCGGATGCCGGCGATGCGCCCACCGCTCTTCTTTTCCGTGAGTTTGAGTCGACCCTTGAGCTGCTTGACGGTCGAGTCTCTCGCCCGCTTGTCCGGGATGAGCGCGAGGATCGAGGCGATGTTCGTGCCGGTCGAGCTCATTGAGGGATACCACCATCGTTCGTCGATGGACAGTATACCTCGTCTTGGGCTGCCAGGTGGTGGACGTTCAGCCAGCCACGACGGCGTTGAGGCGTCCGGTGAAGCGCTCCATGTCGATGAACAGCTCAGGGCACAGGTCGAGGTCGAGGTCCAGGTCGAAGTGGACCTTGCGGCCCTTGTCGAAGGTGACGGTCAGGGTGACGGTCTGGCGGTCTTCGTGCCTGCGTGTCGTCTTGTGACGATCGAGGATGGCGATGAGCTCTGCCTCTCTTCCAGCGAGTTCGTCGTTCTCCAGCACGATCTCTGCAGATCGGCTCATCTTGCGGCGGTGCTCGTCCAGGGATCGGATCTCTTCGACCAGGAACTTGCCCTCGGCCCCATCCTTGTCCAGGGCGCCCTTGACGATCACGGCGGCGCCCTTTTTTATCAGGTGGCTGTAGCGCCTGGTGGTGACAGGGAAGCAGCTCACCTCCACGATGGCGCTGGGGCTGCTGATTGTGATGAAGACCATCTCCTGTCCGCCCTTGGTCGTGATCTTGTGGATCTTGCTGATGATGCCCATGGTACGGAAGGACTTGCGCGCCTTGGCGGTTACCATCTGTTCGATGGTTCTGTCGCATGCCGTTGATCTGAGGGTCGCGTCGTATTGATCGAGCGGATGGCCCGTGAGCCAGATTCCAAGCGCTACCATCTCTCGGTCCATGCGCTCTGACCAGGTCCATGGCGTGGAGGCCTCCTTGGCTGCTTTGGCCTCCTCGTGATTTTTCGAGGTGCCCTTTTTGGTGGGAGGGATCGTGAGGATCGATAGATCTCTTCTCGGCTGCAGGCTGTCGAAGGCCCCGGCGCGGCAGAGGTTGTCGAAGGCTCCCTTGGGGACCGCTCGGCGGGTGGTTCTTTGGAGGAAGTCCTCGACACTCTCGAAGGGACCGCCCTCGCGTCGGATGCGTTCGATCACGTCGACGGTGCGCTGTCCGACCTTCTTGATTGCGGTCAGTCCGAAGCGGATCTTTTCGTCCTCGACATGGAAGCTTCCACGGCTCTTGTTGATGTCGGGTCCGAGCACTTCGAGGCCGTTCTGCCGACAGTTGCACAGGTAGGCCAGCAGCTTCTCCCGGCTGTTGGCCTCCCAGGTCATGGCCGCGGCCATCAGCTGGGCTCGGTGGTGGGCCTTCATCCATGCCGTCTGCCAGGTGATGAGACCGTAGGCTGCAGAGTGGGCCAGGTTGAAGCCATAACCGGAGAAGTGGTCGATCATGTCGAAGATGTGGTTGGCCTGTTTGGTCTCGATGTCCTTCTCGGAAGCTCCTCTCACGAACCGGCCTCGGTGGGCTTCCATCTCTTCGGGGATCTTCTTGCCCATCGCTCGGCGCAGCAGGTCGGCGTCCCCCAGGGAGTACCCGGCCAGAACCTGTGCGGACTGCATGACCTGTTCCTGGTAGACGATGACGCCGTAGCTCCTCTCGAGGACAGGCTCCAGCAGGGGGTGGAAGTAGGCGACATCCTCGCGGCCATGCTTGCGCTCGACGAAGTCGTCCACCATGCCGGACTGCAGGGGGCCTGGCCGATACAGGGCGAGGGTCGCGATGACGTCGTGGATGCTGGAGGGCTTCAGGCGTCGCAGCAGGTCCTGCATTCCGTAGGATTCGACCTGGAACAGACCGTGTGTGTCACCGCGTCCGAGCAGCTCGAGGGTGGCAGGGTCATCGTAGGGTAGGCTGGACAGGTCGGGACGTTCTCCGGTCGCTTCCCAGACCAGGTCGATGGCCTGCAGGAGGATGTCGAGAGTCTTCAGCCCGAGGAAGTCGAACTTGATCAGGCCGAGGTAGTCGACAGCCTTCATGTCCACGCCGACGACGTTCTTGTAAGTCTTTTTCTTCTTCCCCTGGCCCTCGGCCATGTGGTGGACGGGGGCGTAGTCCGACATGGGGTTGGGGGTGACGACGACGCCGGCGGCGTGGATGCCCCACTGTCTGACGCCCCCCTTGAGCATCCTGGCCAGGTCGAAGGCGCGCCGGACGACGGGGTCGTGCTGGTACATCAGCCTCAGATCTTCTTCGTTCCTCATCGCGTCTTCGAGGGTCTTGGCCTCTCCGACCAAGTTGGTGAGCTTGTTGGCGTCGTTGAAGAACATGCCGATGCCCCTGGCCGCATCCTTCACGGATCCCAGGACTTTCGATGTTCCGTAGGTGATGATCTGGGCGACCTTGTCGTCTCCGTAGCGCTGCTTGACGTGGTCGATGACCTCCTCACGCCGGGCTTGCCCGAAGTCGACATCCACATCGGGCATCGACTTGCGGGCCGGGTTGAGGAAGCGTTCGAAGAGCAGATCGAACTCGATGGAGTCGACGTCGGTGACCCTCATGGCCCACGCGACCAGGCTCCCTGCTACGCTGCCACGCCCCGGGCCGACAGGGATTCCTCGATCCTTGGCCCAGTTGATGAACTCGGCGACGATGAGCATGTAGGCGCAGAACCCCATGTCGTGGATCATCCGGATCTCGCTCTCGAGTCTCTCCTCGTAGACCTCCTTGTCCAGCTCCCTGCCGTCGCTGTTGGCCTTGGCGAGCCTGATGGCGAGCCCGGTCCTGGCGTACCAGGCGAAATATTCGTCGGTCAGGCTCCATCCATCACGCCTCTCGATCGGGGCGTCTGGCCTTGGGATGTCACCGTAGGCGGCTGGGGGAGGGAACCAGTCGTGAATCCAGCGCCACCGGCTGTTGGTGCCGTGAATCTCTGGCGGTGGGTCGCTCTGGGGGAAGTGGAAGGTCCCGGTGGGAGGCATGTAAGTGCAGCGCTGGGCGACCTCGAGGGTTCTGTTGATGGCCTCTGTGTCTTCTGGGAACAGCTTTTCCAGGTCCGATCGTCCCTTGAACCACAGCTGGTCGGTATCGAGACTCTTCCCCTTCAGGCGCAGGTGGTCGAGGTTCAGCTTGTGCCCGTTAGCGCGTAGCAGCTCCAGCCCTACGGCCCCGTGGGGGTAGAGGTAGCGCGGAGGGCTCGTGACGACGGTGTCCACTCGCCTGTCCTTGCTCCATCTCCTCGTTCTGTCGAGGACGGTGCGCTGTCCGGGCAGGCCCTGATCGCAGAGCTCCGCGTAGAGGTGGTCGTGACCGAAGATGGCCAGGAGGTGGTCGGCCCGCTGCATGGCGGCCTGATCGTCCTCTCCGCTCAGCGGTCCGCTCCTGTCCATGGTCAGACAGATCAGGCCGTCGCGGTGGGCATCCAGCGTGTCCCAGTCGATCCTTGGGCGGTAGTGTATGTGAAGCTGGGCGATGGTCGCCAGCCTGCACAGGTTTCGGTGTCCAGTGTCGTCCTTGGCCAGCAGCGCGATGCCCCAGCCGGTGTCCGGTAGCTCTGGATCGATGGCGCCTATGTCGTCGAGCATCCACAGGCTCATCCCGAAGACGGTCCTGGGGACGGAGACGAGCTTGGTCTCTTTTCCTTTCTCTTCCGCCTTTGCGATCTCGGCGCCCACGGCCTTTCGAGCCTTGACCATCTGGACGATGGCGCAGAGGTTGCTGTCGTCGGTGACAGCGACCGCTGGCATGTTCATCTTGGACGCAGCCCTGACGAGCTTCTCGGGCGACAGCAGGCTCTGCATGAGCGTGTGACCGCTGTAGGCCCGCAGGTGTACGAAGTCCATCTCTTCTCCCTGCAGGGTGTCTGGTCTACTCGTTGCTCTCTCCGCTGTCCCCTTCCTCGTCGTCCTCCGGGATCTGTAGCTCCTGATCGGAGTCTTCGTCGGGAGGGGTGAGCTCCGGATCCTCGTCGTCGATGACATCATCATCGTCGTCGTCGAGCATGCTCTGTGCGGCCTCGTCCGTCAGCGGGATGTCGATGGCGAGCTTGCCGTCGGCCTGGACGAAGTAGCCGGCATTCTCGAGCAGGACGGCCATGCCCCAGCCGAGGTCCTTGGCGCTGTACTCTCTCTGGAGGCCGGACGGGCTCTTGTCCCAGGCGGCCGACGCGAGACGTTCGATATCGGTCTCGATGGAGAGGAAGGGGTCGAGGGTCTCCCCTTTCTCGATCTGCGCGAGGTGAGCCTTGAGGGCCCCCTTGGCTGCCTTCTGGATCTGCTTGTCGAGCAGGCCCTCTATGGATCTGCGGAGCTTTTCGAGGGACAGGAGCTTGTCGATCTTGGCCCTCTCACTCTTGTGCTTGTCGCGCAGCTTGTCGATGAAGTCGTCGTGGATGCCTCGGACGTTGGTGATCAGGTCTTCGGGGCCGATGATGGCCATGTTCGTTCCTCCGGCTGGAAAGGCGGGAAAGGTATGACACTGGTAGTATCATGACGATGGGTGTTCGTCAAAGATACTCCCAGGCCTCTTCCCGTCAAGCTCAGAAGGCCCTCGTCCTGTCTCGCCACCACTTCCTGTCCAGCCGTTTGCCGACGATGGCGGTGGCGCGGTTGTCGCACCACGCCTCCTCGGTGTCGTAGTCGTGGAAGGCGTCCCCCGCCACAGGGAGGCCTGGGCGGACCGTGTCCATCGCACGCTTGGCCTCTGGGTATTTCCTCTTGAGCTCGTGGTGGGCGAGCTCGTGAGCGATGAGCCACGCGATGGACTCGCGGGTCTCTGTCGGGTCAACGAAGACGTCGGCCACGTTTTCGATGGATCTGGCCCGGAAGGCGTGGGGCTGCAGACCGACCTTGTTGGTCACCTGACCGACCATGCTCCTGGGCCAGAGCCTCACGGTAACAGGCAGAGGGAACTCCATCTCCAGTCTGTGCTGCATCTCTGGGTTCGGTGCCCATGCTCTCGCTTCGGGGTGAACCTGGAAGGAGTATTTTCGTTTCATGAGACGCTCCTGTGCGGAACATGATAACCTGGAGCTCGAGTCGCCGTGGGCTTGTCGTGCCGCCGCGTCTCAGGAGTGATCCGAGGTGCAGCAGAGCACGGCCATCGTTGAAGACTCGAGGGTCCTGGACAGGGCGGTAGCCGTCGTTCGGGGTCTCGGGACGATGTCGTCTCCAGAGCTCATCGAAATGCTGTACTCGATCTCTTCGGATATTGCCGAGTCCTTCGAGCGTCTGGCAGAGGATGTTCCGCTGCTGTTTCTTCGGACGGTGGTGCTCGGAACGACGGCTCCAGCCGTTGGGATCATGGTCAGGAACGTGCTGTTGAGTCCTACGTCTTTCAGGAGCGTGTCGTCCTGCCTCGAGCGTATTCCTCCCGCCGAGGTTGACGAGGGAGCTCTGCGGTCCATCGAGTCCGTCGTGGACTCGATCGTTCCGCTGATGGACCTTCTGCTGGAGGTAGAGGCCGGTCACCGGATCTCCCTCCGGAATGGTGCGCTGATCTGCAACGGTGTAGCTGTGTCGATGATCGGGCTGTCGGAGCTGTCGAGCTGGGTGAGAAACAAGCTGTCGGAAGAATCCGAGCAGAGAGAAGAAGAGGTGGTGGGATGATGTTGCTGCTGACCCTCATTGGAACGACCTTCGCACAGCAGGCGGCGCAGACTCAGGCGCCTGTGGGGATCTGGGATTACGTGAATCCGAGCGTCGTGGTTTCGTCCTTGGCCATTGTGTTGACCATGATCACCATGGGATATACGATGACGAGGAACCGTCGTTCTGATCTGGCCAAGGATCTGGAGGAGGCGAAGGTGCAGCTCCAGAAGGATGTGGACGGCGCGAAGAAGGCCATGGACGATCACTACAAGCAGTCACACGGCCGAATCAGCAAACAGGTCGATGGTTGCGAGAAGCGGTTCGAGAAGCTCGAGGTCAAGGAAGGGGGTCTCGAGGGTCGGTTGCTAATCATGGAGAGGAACATCAGCCGATCCGAGGGGGCAGACATTCCGCGGCGCACCATGGAATTGGAGCGAGACAGCTCGAGCCATGGGCGCGCCATCGAGAGAATCGGGACTGAGCTGGAGGGGGCCAGGACGAGCCTGGCGAGGGTCGAGTCCGCCATCGATCGCATCAGCGATCAGCGAGGAGATTGACCCATGGGAACCACACGTTCACTCACCAACGACGAGCTGTCGGAGATCAGAGATCTACTGGCTGGCGTGGGGAAGAGCCTGGACAGGGCGGCGCAGGAGGTCGAGGAGTGCAGGGGGAGAGCCCACGCGAACATGTCGAGGTCCGGGGTCCCCAGTAATGGGGGAGGTGCGCCTTTGGTGGATGAGGTCAGCTCCTCGCCAGCAGAACCAGAGCCGTCCCTAGACCGACGAGACCCATAGCCAGCACCCCTCCACCAGAGGTATCACCGCTGCCCGGGGAGACGGAATCGTCTTCCCACCCCTGGTCGTCTCCTGGGACGATGGTCGGCAAGCCGTCCAGGTCCATCACGATCTGTGTCGTTGGAGCTCCTCTCCTGCTGGGGTGCTCTTCTTCGAGCTGTCGTTGCCTGAGTTCTTCCTCGTCGTACATGTCAACCATCTGCGCATAGGGGACCCTCCACGGAGGGGTCATGCCGGGGTGACTCTCTTCGTACGCCCGCTCTGCCTCTCTCTGGTACTCCGGCAGCTGGTCGTATGGGAGCATCTGGACGTGGGACGGATCGGTAGACAGTCCGTGGGCCTCCCACGAGGTGTCGAGGCGCAGTGTCTGCTGCTCCTTCGAGCCTCCGGTGATGAGCCCGTGTTTCTCTGCGGACTCTGCCAGATCGCGGAAGAACCGGATGGCGCTGTTCCTGTGTTCGACATGGGGCATCCTCATGCCGGTCCTCGGATCGATGAAGGTTCCGTATCTTGCGCTGGAGTCGACGATGTCTGCAGCCATGGCGCTGGGGAACAGGCTGTCACTCTCGATGTTGTGGAAGCTGAAGCGCTTGGTCGTCTGGTCTCGAACGAAGAGCAGCTGCTGGCTCTTCTGTGAGCGCCAGCTCGAGACGATGATCGGGTCCCAGCCCTTGGCCACGAGGTCTTCGATGACCTTCCTGGCCCGCATCCGGAACTCGGGATCGAGGGCCTCGATGTGTTGATCGTGGGACCACTTACTCTCGGGGACTCCATCGATCCATTCCCCGCCCCACCAGGCTGCGGCTCCGTAGCTCTCTGTGGCCATGGTTCCTGTGGCCAGGTGTGGGTAGAGGGCCACGGCGATGTTCTTGCGCAGCTTGGCTTTCTCTGTCGCGTTCGATGGCCTGAGCATGTGGATGCACATCATGCGTGCGAGCTCTCCGACGCGACGCTCTCCGGAGGTCCAGGCACGCACCACGGGGCGCCCGAAGTGTCCGTTGAGCTCGTCGAGCATGCGCTGGGCGTTCTGGGCTGGGTCCTCGATCTGGGGCCTCGTCATTCCGATGCCCGCACCTCCGCAGCGGTTGAGCTGGAACAGCCCTCCGCTGCAGTGTCGCCGCTCGTCCTCTCTCCAATCTCCCCACTTGGTGGGGTCGAGGTTGCTCTCCATGTAGGCGTTGGCTACGGCTGCAGCCTGCATGGATGGACCGTATCCTCCGGCCGCGAAGATGCGGCCGATGACACCGGCCATTCTGCGCTGTTCGTCCGTCAGGCTCTGGGCCATCCGTTCGATCGCCACGGGGTCATAGGCCACCATTTAGCCACCTCCTGCGAGCTCATCGTACCCCGAAGATGGTCGTGGTACCAGCGTGGCTACAGCAGGATCAGGATGAAGATGATGGTAGCGGCCGCAGCGCCCCCGGTCCCTCCCATGGCAAAGGCTCGCCACTTCTCCCTGCGGCACTCCTTCAGGGACGCCTTGCAGACGGTGAGATCGTGGGCGGTGTTGCCATAGGCCTCGGCGTCGGTCTCTCGTTCTTCGTCGCAAGCAGCGATCTCCTCTGTCAGCTTCTGGGTGGCTTCGACATAGGGCTCCAGCTCGGCGACCCTGGCGTTCGCTTCACGGATGGCGTCTGGGTGGACCACCCAGTGGTGCTCGATGCCGGGGATGGTGGTCGGGACGATGGTGACCTGTTCGTCCCCGGTAGGTCGTACGAGGATGACGGCACCGTGCTCGTTGGTCTCCACATCCGCTCCGAGGGACGTGGCGCAGAGCAGGAGCGCGATGAGGATGGTCATCATGGTGTGTCCTTGGGCGGCTTTGGTTTGCCGATGTCGGAGCCGAAGGTGGATGCGAAGCCAGAGGCTGCGGGGGCGTCCCCTTCGTCTCTCTTGTCCTCTGCCGCCTTCTTACCGTCCTCTTTCGCATCCTCGACGATGTCTTCTGCATCATCGAGGTGGGGTTCGGGCTTCGGGACGGGGGTGGGCGTCGGGACGTCGTCTTCGCCATCACTGCTGGTGGATCCGCGGCCGATCCCGCGAAGCGCCAGCGCCAGCATAGCGAAGGCGTTGAGGGCGTAGGATAGCCAGATCATCCACTTGGGGACGTTCTTTCCAGTGAACTTCAGGTAGACGATCCAGCCGATCAGGCCGAGACCCGAGGCGAGCAGGATCCAGGGGATCGCGTCCCACATCAGGGAGTGCCGTCCGAGGTTCCTGTGCCTTCGGTGTTGCGGCGCCCCCAGTAGATGGCGCCCAGGGCTGCGAGGATGGCTCCGGGGAGTGCAGCGTCCATCTCTCCTGGGTTCCAGTCCAGGGAGCCGATGGTGAGCTGCTCGCCAACCAGGAAACGCAGCACGGTGATGACGCAGGCGATGTTGAGCCACAGGGTGGTGTAGGAAAATCCGCCGTCGCTCGGGGACTGCCAAGGCCAGCGGAAGGACTTCTTGTCGGACATGGGGACCTCCTGTCGTGGCCTATGGTATCACGACCATGTGACTTTGGGCAGCCTTGATTATTTGCCACTGACAGTAGAGCTTGTTATCTTCATGGACTGAGGAGGTTTCATGAGCGACTGGACTGAGCTGTACGCCCCGAGGGATTCCCAGGCCGGTCGCAAGACGAGCGCAGAGAAGTCCAGGGGACATGTCGCGACACCGTTGTCTGTGGCCATGGACATGGTCCGTAAGCTGGAGACCTGGCCCTCGAACCATGGCATTCTTCTCGATGCTGGCTGTGGGGACGGAGTCTTCACCGAGGCTGCGATCAGGGTGGCTGCAGAGCGGGGGGCGGATCCGATCGACGTGTCTCACAGGATCGTCGCGATCGATATCTCGGATCCGTTCGACGGAGTCAGCACCAGGATGCGGGCTCTCGAACAAGAGCTCGGTCTCGAAGACGATCTATGTATCCAGGTCGTCGAAGGGGACTTGCTGTCGATGCCCGATCCGTCCGGGATTCAGTGGGTCGTCGGGAACCCTCCCTACCTGGAGTCCAAACGTATGTCGGATGCGCTCAAGGAGCACGTCAAGCACTACTGCCCGACCGCGGCTCGGGGCGCTTTCGACCTGTACGGGGCCTTCCTCGAGGTGGCATTGAACTTGGTCATCGACGGGGCCGAGGCGGTGCTCATCGTTCCCAACCGGATCCTGTCCGCGAAGTGGGCTCGTGATCTGCGTGGATCGATTGTTCGTAACGTCGTGGTCGATATCGAAGATCTGTCCGGCCAGGACGTGTTCTCTGGTACCGCGGTCTATCCGGTGGTGCTGAAGATGCGAAAGCCCGTGGCCGGAAGCCGTCATGAGGTTCCCGGGATCATCTCTACGGGTGGAGTGTTCCTTCCGGCTGGCCTGCTCGATCGCATGATGCCTGGTGGTCCACCGTCCTGGCCCGTGCTGCCGTCGGAGCCCGGCCTTCAGGACTGCATCATCCGGGCCCTGACCGGATCCGAGACGGTGACCCTGGATCGGATCGTCGACGTTCGGTGGTGCGTGAGCTTTCACCGTGCAGGGCTTCGGGATGACTACGTCTTCTCCGAAGAGCCGAAGACGCCGCACGCTCGCAAGTTCGTAGGCGGGGTCCCCTACGCTGGGAACCGGGAGGTCGGATGGCTGACGATTCGCTGGGACGGGACGTGGATCGACTACGATGAAGAGAAGGCCAGGGAGGACAAGAACCAACTGCCTCCGCTGTCGATGTTCGATGGTCCCAAGCTGGTGGTGTGCCAGAACGCACGCCGGCTGCGCTGCGCTGTGGACCTGGACGGCGGCTACGTGCTCAAGGACACCTTCTTGGCGCTGATCCCGAGGCCCGGCGTGCCGCGCTGGTGGCTGTGGTGGTTGGCGCTGGTGTTGTCCTCGGACATCTTCCACTTGTTCTACGAGTCCCTCAACGCGGGCAGCCGCAAGGGCGGGGGCTACCTGTCTTTCCTGCCGTCCACTCTGTCGAAGCTTCCGATTCCCAAGCCCACCGCTGGACTGTACGGGTCCATTCTCGATACCAGGTACACCTCCTGTTCGCTGGGGGACGAGAGTGAATGGTCCAACGTGAACGCCATGGTCTCGGCGCTGTATGGCCTGGACGAGAAGATGCGTGAGGCTCTGTCGAGGTCGGAGTTTCCGCCCAGGGATTGAGCCCGAGCTCTTCCTGGGCTATTCTCCAGGCACGTACATCCACCGGAGAGCGCCATGAGCGGTATCATCGACTGGGAAGCCTTTGGAGCCGAGGACGAGTTTCCCGAGACGGAGGAGGGGGCAGAGGGTCTGCTGGATGAGCTCCAGGAGCGACCCCCATGGGGTGAGATCGCCGAGGATATCGCCATGGACTGCGTTCTGGCTGCGGCGGACACTCTCTCGCTGGATCTCTCCGAGTTCGTCGTGATTATCCCGGTGATGGTCACGAATATGGTCCAGATCTACAAGTCGACAGGGCGTGCGGAGAGTCTCCTCGAGGCCGCGGAAGATCGTGGAATGAACGAGGAGATGGTCCTCGAGATGAAGGGGGTGACCGATGATCTGAATCGGGACCTCATCGATATGGTTCAGGGGCTTGTCAGGGTGATTCCAGCAACGGGTGAGGAGTGGGCTGCGGTCGGCGCTGGTGGGTTCGCGACCTACTTCGCCAGGTCCGAGGTCAAGGATCTCGCCTTGCTCTACAACGGGATCGTTGATGAGCTTCCAGATGTCGTCAGGGAGCTTCTCCAGTGGAAGGGTGATGAGCATCCCGCGTCTCCTCACCAGGTCTTCCTCTCGGGCCTGGCCGCTCTCGGAGACCTCGGTGAAGCCATCGATCGGTACAGGGAAGGGCTCGCTCTCGTGCGCATTTACGGTGACCAGCTCGATGCGGTGTTGGACGATCGAACGTCGGCTGATGTCGACGATGACGTCGAGGATGCAGAGGAACTCGACTCTGACGACGACCTCGATCTCACTATCGATGCCGGAAGTGACGAGGACGAAGGTCCTGTGGGTGATGTGCTGGACGAAGAGGACGACCTCGACCTCACTATCGATGCTGGCAGTGATGAGGACGATGACATGGACTTCGCCCTCATCGAAGGCGGAGACGAGGACGAGCGTGAGCCGGACTTCGACGATGTCGAGGCCCTCGACTTGCGCTCCGAGGGCTACTCTCTCATGCTCGCAGCGCGCTGCATGGCCGCCAACGGTGTGCAGAGCCCCATGGTTGTCCAGCACCTGACGGAGCTGTATGCGGTGACGGGAGCCCTGGCAGATGTCGCCATGGACGACTCCATCGACGAGGACGCCCTGGAGCGAGACATGGACGCGCTGATCTTGTCAGTGCAGATGACCGTGGCTTCTCTCGGATCCATCGAGGGTGAGCTGCCCCGTCAGGTGGCGCTGGGGATCGGTGGGCTGTGCGCCATGCTGGTTCCGCTGATGTGGAAGATCAAGGATGAAGGGACGTCGAGCCTGAACCTCGACGAGGAGGTCTTCCTGGAGGTCAAAGAAGATGTCGGAAACGCCATCGTGCTGGCCGAGGGGAGCATGGATCCGTATTCCGAAGAGCTGAACCTCGATCCGGGCGACATGGTGCCTGGTAGCTGTGGCGAGCTCGATAGCGGAACAGAACCCGCTCTTGCACCTGGTCTCTCTCCCGAGCCCGTCACGCCTCCTGTCATCGATAGGCAGCCGGAGACGATGCAGCCGATGCCAGATCCGATGCAGCCCCCTGCCGTTGCACCTGGCCCCGACCTCCCCCCTCGCCTCGAGCCTGTCGAGGAACAGGGAACTGGAGGAGGTGGTGGAGCCTTGGCCGCTCTGCTGCTTGGGAGCGCCGCTGTGGCGGGTGGTTACGCATGGCATAGGAGCCGGGCTCGCGGCAAGAAGAAGCGGTAGCGATCGAGGGGGTCGATCGTACCTCAAAAGAAAGTGTGGGACGGCGTTGCCACTGTCAGTAGAAGGTGATAGGTTGTTGTCACCTAAGTCAGACAGGAGAGCCCGATGGCCCGCAATCCCGTGGATGGCCCCGCACTTCCGCGAAGGAAGCGGAAGCTGCCTTGGGTGGCCGACGACCCCAAGCGCCTCGTCACGCTACCGGAGGGGCTGTTCGTCCTCCAGCCTGTCGGGAACACCTCGTACTGCACTGGTCTCCACTTCTACGCACACCCGACGGGGGACGAGGAGTCGGCCCCGGGCCTTTTCTCCTATGGTGCGGCCATTGAGCGCGACGGGTCCATCACGTGGAGTCGTCGCCAAGGGTCGTACAAGATCGACCACGATCGGGCGGACGAGCTCTTCGAGATCGGTCTACGCCTTGCGCGAGCGTGGTTCGAGCGGGATCCGTCGCACTGCGCGTCCTACTACCGAGGGCTGGCTCACAAGGAGTTGCAAGATCTCCGGCGAGATGTCCTTCGCACGATGCATATCCGGGACCACTTGGCAGAGCTTCTGGGTAACCCCGAGGAGCCGAAGACTCGAGGTCAACGTGTAGACGGGGAGTGGATCCAGATTCCGATGACCCATGAAGATCGCACCGAGCGCCGAGCGCTCTGGGATCGGAACCTCCAACGGGCGGAGGACAAGCTCACTCGCCTCAACGCTGCCGAGGCGCGGACTGCCCAGCTGAGAGAGATCGAAGCTCGCTGTCGAGCCTTCATTGCCACACAGCTGACCCAGCTCTTGCCTTTCCCCGAGGCTGCCACCCAGCGGTAGCGATCGCGAGGATCGATCGTCCCTCGAAAAAAAGTGTGGGATGGTGTTGCCACTGTCAGTAGCAGGTGATAGGTTATTGTCACCTTCAACGGACAGGAGAATCCCATGGCCCGCAAGACCAAGAGCCCCCGCAAGCCCAAGACCGACTCCGTGACCCGCGTCGCCGAGCAGATCGCTGCCCTCATCAAGAAGAGCCAGGAAGAAGGAACGCCCCTGCCCTGGCACAAGCCCTGGGCTTTCGGTACCGTCGAGGTGGATCACGAGACCGTGACCATCCGTCCGAACAGCGGCCACTACAACGGAACCTCCGGTCGTTGCTACAACGGCTTGAACGTCTGGTTCCTGGACGCCACGGCGGCCGAGGCTGGCTATCGCAGTCAGTCCTGGACCACTTTCAAGCAGGCCAAGAAGCTGGCCACCGCCAACCTGATCAAGCTCGGCTACGCCGCCGAGGGCACCAAGACCGACGATGACGGCGAGATCGTCTCCGGCTGGGGCTGGAGCTGGGCCGGTGAGGGTGACGCTCCCTTGGGCGACGACCCCTGCCCGGGTGTGCGTCGCGGCGAGAAGGGCACCCCGGTGTTCTTCTGGAGCTTCTTCAAGGCCTACTCCGACAGCAGCGGAAACGTCGTCCGCAAGCCCACCAAGGACCAGATCGCCAGTGGCGGCCTGAAGGTCCGCAGCATCCCCAGCTGCCGGGTCTACTCGGTGTTCAACTGGGACCAGTGTGACTGCCTCCCCGAGTCCAAGAAGCGCCAGGCCAAGAAGATGGTCGTGACGCTGCCCCGCGTGAAGGACCCGGCCGCCATCGGTATCCCCGTCGAGGTCGCCGAGGCTTACCCCCAGGTGGCGTCGGTCTGGGCCCACTTCTCTGCAGCGACCGGCTGCAAGCTGTCCAATGGTGGCGACCGTGCCTTCTACCGCCCCTCTACCCACGAGATCTGGATGCCCACCGTGGCCCAGTTCACAGCCAAGAGCGCCGAGAAGGGCCTGGTCCGCTACTGCTCCACGCTGCTGCATGAGATGGTGCACGCCACCTCCAAGCCACTGGACCGGCAGCTGGGCAACCGCTTTGGCTCTGGCGCCTACGCCTTCGAAGAGCTGGTGGCCGAGATCGGCGCCGCCAGCCTCTGCCACGCCATGGGCATCGAGTCCGAGCTGCGCGATGACCACGCCTCCTACGTCAAGTCCTGGCTTGAGAAGATCGAGGACGACAAGTACGCCATCCATACCGCGGCCCGCATGAGCCGGGAGGCCATGAGCTACCTGTTCGGTGAGGAGGGCGCCGAAGAGAGCTCGGCCACTTCCGATATGGCGGCCTGATTCACGGAACGCTTGCTACTGACGGTGGCAGGCGTTACCTTTTAGGGACAGCAATCATCCATCGAGGGGAATCACCATGATCCGCGACAAGCTGCAGCTCGGCCTGCGCATTCACAAAACCGTCTCGAAGCTCGCTGCCTTGCTCGGCCCGGGCGACGCCTGGCTGCTCGGTCAGGAGATCCAGCACCAGGCCGAGCGCGAGGTCGATCTCGACCGCGACTGGCACTTCGAGGCCTACGAGGCCACCGGAACGGAGCCCACCTGGGGCACCTACTGGGACGACAAGCAGAGTATGGATCTCATCGAGCTGCGCGTCGGACACGACCACCCCATGCTGAAGAGCAAGCAGTGGGAGCTGGACGACTCGCTGGTCTGGCTGCAGGGCCTGCAAGAGCAGGAGGAGTAATCATGCCGTGCATGTGTGGAGATTTTGCCTGCCCGTCCTGCGGTCCAGCCCAGGGCGCAGACCTGGAACACGAGGCTGTCTGTGAGGCACTGGTGACAGCGCTGCCCGAGGGCCTGGTCGAGGTGCTCGAGGAGGCAGGCTGGGAGGACAAGGAGGGCGACGCCTACTCCCACATCGTCCAACTGATCGACAAGGCCCGGCAGGACGCGCTGGACGATGTCCGGTCCCATGTCGAGAGCCTGATGACCGATCGGACGGTCCACGGCATCGTCGACGTGTTGCATCCAGCGCTTGCGAAGAGCATGACGGGCGTCGAGACCTGCAAGCGGGTCTGGGAGTTCGTCGAGGGCCAGCCGCACCCGAGCAGGACCGATGAAGAGAAGAGGGAGTGGGGATGGTAGATCCGATGCGAGACAAGAGCGATTCGGAGCTCGAGGAGCTGCAGGCCAAGCACCAGGCGCGCCTCGAAAGGATCGCTGAGCTCCGGGAGCAGATCGCCCGGGAGCGGTCCCTGCTCGAGACCGAGCGGCAGCAGTTGAAGCTCGATGAAGAGCGGACGCTGCTTGCGATGGCCTTCCACTCCGGGTCTCACGAGATCAACGGAGAGTTCAGGAACCTGTTCTACCACCTCGGTCGGCTGGGGCGCATGCTCGTCAAGCATGACGGTGCGACCAGAGAGGTCAACTCTGCCACCGATGCCGCCAGGCAGCTGCGGCAGAAGAACGACCATCTCTATGCCCTGATGCCCAGCTCCTTCGGTAAACGTCTCCCTGGTGAATGGACCGCTGGCTGGCTGCTGGCGGATCACGGTCACGTGATCCGGGCGAGCGGTACGGAGGTGATCGTCGATGACTCTTTCCGTGAGCTGACCTTCCAGGCCCATCAGCGGAGCCTGCTCACGCTGCTGTCCTTCTTGGTGGACAACGCGATCTATTGGTCGGGGAAGTGGCGCTACATGTCGGATGAGGCCAAGGCCGGTCGTGACGCTCCAGACAAGCCTCGCGTCACGGTCACCGCCCGGGCTCAGAGCAAGACCGAGACCATCGATGACCCCGAGGAGGCCAAGCGGATCGGTCTCGACTCCTACACCACGAGGTGGGCCGTGGTGCGCGTGCAGGACAACGGTCCTGGGGTGGCCGCGGACTTCCGTGAGCTCATGTTCCTGCCCTACACCCAGGACGTTCGCATGAGGTCCGAGAGCCGAGGCACCGGCCTGTACCTGGCCCGACGCTGTGCCGAACGACTGATGTCAGGAGGAAATGGTAGGCTGGAGCTGGTGGACTCCGAGGCGGGCGCCGCCTTCGAGTTCCTGGTGCCCCTGGCCGAGGAGAAGTGATGGAGAGCTGGTTCTTGGTGAAGGAGACGGAGAGCTGGGGTGAGGAGATCTCCTGGATGCAGCCCACGAGGCGGAATGGTGAGATGTGGTGGTACTCCGTGAGCGGATCGTTTCGTCCAGAGGAGTGCATCACGGACTTCGAGCTGCTCGACTCCGTCGAGGTGGAGCGTGAGCTCGACTTGGACTTCAGCCGAACCAGCATGTGGGCCAGGTTGAAGGAGCAGAGCAAAGACACGAGCGTTCGGACCGGATGGATCGAGCGCTCTGGCTCGTTCCACCGCTGCGGTTGGCACGAGCACAGCGCTTACGCCAAGTACATCCTTGGAACGACGGAGGACGAGCTCGTGAACGGAGGGTGGGTCAAGATCACCAGCGTCTCTGGTAGCCGTGAGCCTTTCTGGACGATGCGGGACATGGGGAGGATGACGCCTGAGCAGGCCCGCAAGCTGACACGGCTTGGCTTCGACGTCATCGAAGACGACGTGACCCATGGATGAGTCTCGGATAGCGCAGCTGGTCAAGGATGAGCTGGCTGGACGACCGGAGCTGCTCAGGGCTCCGTACAAGGCCCGTGTGGCCGCTGGAGCTCACCCGCTCACTGGGCACTGCTATGTGGGCTCCGAGGCCATGTGGCACCTGCTGGGTGGTCGTGGGGCTGGCTGGAAGCCCGTCTCTGTTCGGTACGGAGGGTCTACTCACTGGTGGCTGGAGCACATGGACGGTCGGAGACTTGACGTCACCGCCGAGCAGTTCCCATGCGATCCACCCTACGCCAAGGGTCGTGGACGGGGATTTCTCACTTGCCAGCCGAGCCGCAGGGCGAGGGTGATCCTGGATATCGTCAAGGAGAAGCTGAACAGTCCAACGTGACGGTCACTTGACCGGCACAGGCTCCAGCCACTCTTCCACGGGAAGCTCGATTTCCATGCCGGCTCCAGCCGCCTCGAAGTGCTCCAGGGCCTGCTGGGCGAGGGCACCTATGCCGGTGTGCTGCAGCATCAGGCTCCAGGGAGGGGTCGGTATCCAGCTGTGCGAGTCCCCGGTGATGCGCGCCCGGCCGAGCTCGGTCCGGGTGAACTTCGGTGGGTAGCCCGCATCGATCCTCTTCTGGACGTTCGCGGTGTCCAGGTGTTCGGGGATGTCCTGCGGTACTCGCTCCACCAGCTCCAGGACCCATTGGATGTGGGGAACTTGGAGTTCGTCCTGTTTTCTCTTACGTCCGTACTTGGTCGATGTCGTGGCCGTGAACTGGTACAGCCCACCATGAGGGAACTCGTCTGTCGCGTAGAGAGAGGCAGGGAGGTTGAACGAGAACTCTGCGTTCTGGTCTACGGTGATGACGTCCTGTTTGTGCTTGGGTCTTCCGACCGCACTGAGTCGCCTGGTGATGTCGGCGATCTTGTCGACGTAGCTCTGCCATTGCTCCGTGATGTCGGTTTCGTAGTCCGTGATGCGCTCACTGATGTAGTCGTAGGCCTCTTGGGCCGGATCGTCCGAGTCGCTGAAGTCGATCTCGGAGACGGTGTCGATGAGAGCCTCCTGGTCGTATGTGCGGTCGTAGTCTCGAAGGTCGTCGGTGTACATCCTCATTCGCTTGGCGTCTTCGAAGAAGTTGGTGGCCGTCAGGATTCCGAGCGGCTTGTTGCCCATGGAGTATTCACGGGCCAGCTGCAGCAGCTTCATCATGGGATCGTTGACCGCGGACAGGTCGTGACTGTGGTCAACGCCCGATACACCGGCCCTCTGCAGGAAGGTCTTCATCCTCGATGCCGCGGTGTTGTCCCGAACCAGCTCGTTGTCGGGACCCATGACCTGTACGAGCCTTGTTCTACTCTCCTCGGCCAGTTCTCGTGATTCGCCCTCTTCGACGTCCCATGCGGTACCGGGAACTGACAGCTGGATCGTCGCCACAGGGACATCGTCGGTTCCCCGGTAGGAGAGGTAGATCGACTCACCGTCTCGCATCATCTGGTAGTGGTGGCCGTCCCCCGGGGCCATCCCGGTATCAGGGTCGATGTTGCCTCCGACGCAGTGGCCCATGGAGCTCCCCTCCCAAGACAGGTGCTCCTTGGTGGTCAGCCGGTCGATGTGGGCGCCATCGGGCCAGCGCGCCAGCACCACGGCTTCCGGAACGGTCTCTCTGTAGCCCTTGCCGCCGGAGAGCTTGTCGTGCCAGTTCCGCTGTGCCGCCACGGCCTCGTCCCAGCGCAAGGGCCATAGATCGGTTCCTGTGGCCACGGCCCAGTCGAAGATGAGCTCGAGGGTCGTTCCTATGGCCTTGGCGACATCGATCTCGTCGGAGCTCTCTCTGTCGTCGACATGGATGAGATTGATGGTTCCCATGACTGGACGAGCGAGCTGGGAGGTCCTGGTGCTTCGGAAGTTGGCGTCGAAGATTGTGGGCAGCGTTTCCCCGGATGGGCTGTGGATGGAGATGAGGGCATCGTATCGGCCGAGCTCGTCTCGACCGACCTGGAACTGGTCATCGAGATCCGTCAGGCCTTCGGCGAACCCACCCCCACGGGCGATGATCTCTTCGACCGCGTCGATGAAGATGGCCCGGTCGGCGATCCGCTCGTTGGGGTCGCGACCCGAGTCGAGCTGCTTGGTCGCTACGGCCCACCAGTCGAAGGAGCGCCACCCCAGGCCCCTGGCGGCCTCCCTGGCGATCCATGGGAGCGCGGTCTCCATCACGGGGAGACGGACGCCGGCTTCTGGAACGAAGACGTTCATCCTTCGCCATCCGTCAGGGGTCTTGTCGCCGAGGATCTCCTGGATGTGGACCGGGTCGAACTTCTGGATCGTGAACCCTGTGCCGTACCAGAGAGCCGCGGACAATAGCGGGAGCATGTCTGGCCACTGCCGTGCTGCCCACAGAAAGCGAGCTCGCAGGTCGGAGGTGCGCTTGACCTCGGCCAGCCCCATGCGCCCGCGCAGCTGGTGCATGACCGATCGTCTGGATCGATCGGTCGGAGATGTCGTGAGGCTGGTGGCGATAGGGATCATCAGCCCTTCTTGCGTCTCTTCTTGCTGTGACCGTTGCCCTCCATCTTGGCGAGCTTCCGGTAGTAGTCCTTGTCCTCAGTCAGGTGATCCATCGCCACCTCTGTGGCGATCCTCTTGTTGCTCGTGTGTTCCCTCTCAACCCTGATTCCTCTCTTCAGCTGGCGCTGGTCGAAGTCCGACGGCTTGCGCTTGTCGGCGAGGCCACCCTTCAGCTTGTCCTTCCATTTGGGCTGGGTCACGGCCCAGGCGGTTGCGGCGCCAGCGCCGAGTATGATCAACCAGGATGCAGACATCTGCTTCTCCTCGTTCGAGGGTTTTGCACGTGCTACCATAATAGCGCCATCGTGTGTTCCCTTCATCCAGACAGGAGGATTGATGATCATCTCACTCATTGGAGCCGGAGCTCTCGGGCTGGCGGTCATCGCACAGCGACGCGAAGAAGAGAAGACAGAGGGAGACGAGAGTTTCGGCGGTATTGACGAGGCGCTGACCCAGCTCGGGACCGCTGGGGATGGCGAGTCTCCACGGGACAGGGCTGTTGACGTGGTCCGGAAGGCGATCGGACACAGTGTCGAGCCATCCATTTTGGTCGCGAGGCTTCCCATGGCTATCGATCGGGAAAAAGTTTCTCACTGGGTGGATGAGATCGTGGACATGGTCCGTGAGCTCCAGGCCTCGTACCCTCAGCTGGACGCGGTCAGGGCCATGTCCATCGTGGACGTCGCGCTGTCATTGGACACACACCCCTACTGGCTGGCCAACCTGATCAACTTCGAGACGAACAAGACCTTCTCTCCGTCTGTCAAGCACCCGAACAGCAGCGCTGTCGGCCTGATCCAGTTCATGTACTCCAACACGCCGTGGCTGCTCGGGATGAAGCCGGAGGGTCGGGACGATGAGTACACCCTGAGCCAGAAGAAGGCGAGCAGGGAGATTTTCCTGAAGATGGGGTTCATCGAGCAGATGGGCTATGTCTACGACTACCTGAACCAGTTCCAGGGCAGGCTCGGGAGTCAGCAGGCGCTGTACATGGCTGTGTTCCTTCCTGCCGCGATGCAGTGGCCACCGAACAAGCTCTTCCCGGACTGGGCCAGGGCATCGAACCGGGTCGAGACGCCGGGCCAGTACGTGGCATTTCTGGACAGGCATGCCAAGATCCGGAGCCCAAGAAAGAACCTGCCACTGGCTTGACATTCTCTTGACATAACGTAAAGACGTTTGTCGTTACATTGAGCGCATGGCCAAGAAGATCCCGTTCAACATGCGCATGGACCCCGAGCTGAAGAGCTGGCTCGATAGCCACTGCTCCCAGCGCGGTGTCCACGTCTCTGGTCTGGTCCACGGACTGCTCGAGGCGGTGCGCGAGGATCGCATCTTGGTCTTCCCGAGGCACGCACCAGGCGTGGCCCGGGCCTTCCCCGGGAGCTGTCCGTCGGTCGGTTCCAGCCCCGACAACCCGGCCCTGATCGCCAGGATCGAAGAGGAGTGAGCATGCGCGTCGAGATCATCGTAGGGGGCTGTGCCCTTCAGTCCGTCCACCACAACGGCCAGCACTATGTCATGGCGCCCCTGGACGGAGAGTACCAGATTCGGCTGACCAACACACACCCAAGCCGGAGGCTGGCGGTCCCCACCGTCGATGGCATGAACGTGGTTCAGGTCGACAAGGATGGCAAGGGCGCCACCCACGACGGGCCCGGCTACGTGCTGGAGGCCTGGCAGAGCGTCACCATCCCTGGCTGGCGCCGGAGCGAATCGGAGGTCGCCAACTTCACCTTCGCCGGTCAGGGCGAGAGCTACTCCGAGCAGACCGGCCGCGGATCGACCAATCTCGGCGTCATCGGCGTGGCGGTCTTCGACGAGAAGCCCGATCCGTTGGCGGCGATTTTCCAGAAGCAGAGGATCTGCCGTGGTCATGGAACGGTTGACCCGTTCGAGGGGACCGGGAGTCTTCCGCGGGCTCAGTGGTCCACTCTGTCCCGTGACCCGCAGACCCTGTCGCACCAGTCCGCCACCAAGGGCGTCACACGGAGGGTGTCGGTCAACAGCGTCTCGACGAGCACGACGGCCTCTGTGCCGTCGGTGGGTACTGGCTATGGTGCTGCCGCGGCTTTCCACACCAAGACCACCACCTTCCGTCGCCAGGAGCAGCCCTCCGAGGTCTTGGTGCTGCGCTATGCTACCCAGGACCAGCTGATCAGCTGGGGTGTGCCCCTGCCCGGTGCCCCGATGCCGGCCGCTGCTGCTTTCCCGGGTGAGACCCCTCAGGCCCCATGCCCGGCACCTCCTGGGTGGCGAGGATGATCGGCGTGGACTGCACCGTGACCGTTCTCGAGGAGGACGGCTCGGTCCGCTACAACAGGCTCGACGAGGGCGATACCCCCAAGACGATCGGAGTCAAGAGCCATGAGGGGGGCCGGGGGTTGGTGTGTATCGACACGGGCTTCGAGGAGCTCATCGTCGCGGCCGACGACCTGATCGCCGCGGTGGAGAACGCGACCAGGACGTCGAGGTTCTGACGTGGATCCTCGCTTCGAGCTCGTCATGAGCTTCTCGGTCCCGGGAGATCCGCACGGCAAGCAGTCAGTGCGGGTCTCCAAGGGACGGGGGCGCAAGGCCGCCAAGAGCAAGGTCTATGAGCTGCACGTGGCTGGGATCGCCGGGGCTGCCGCCAAGCGTGACGGGCTCGTCGTCCCCATCCGTCGCATGGTCATGCTCGACATCGTGGCCGTGGTCGCCAGGCCCAAGAGCATCCCCGTGGCTCTGCGTATCCCGGTGACCCCAGGTGGGGACCTGTCTGGGCGACTGTTCGCCCCGGTCAAGCCCGACTGGGACAACATCGCCAAGAGCGTCGGAGATGGTCTACAGTTGCGTAGCAAGATCTGTGCGCCCGTGCTGAAGGACGACGGGCTGGCGGTGAGGGGGAAGGTCGACACCGTGCGGGCTGCGGTCGGGGAGAAACCCCATGTCGAGGTCAGCCTGTGGGTTCTTCGGGATCCGTGTGGAGATGAGCCGCGGTGATGCCCTGCTCGAGCTGCTGGTAGATGCGCTGCGCTACCTGTGGCAGGACACAAGTCTCTTCGGGTCCGATGCCTGGGACGTGCATGGTCACCGTCCGGCCGTGCTGGATGTGGTCTCTATCGAGCTCGTCTCTGGCGATCTGCATTGCTCCGGCCACGGATTCCCTGACGGTCGTCTCGTTCCATGGAGCGTACAGCGCGTCGTGTTCTTCCCCGAATGGGACGAGCGTGGGGTTGTCTCCGATGGAAGCTCGTTTGATGTAGCGGTTGGTGCTGACGTATACCTTCTGGGTGTCTCTGATCGTCCAGCCCTCGAGCTTCACGGTGGCGGTACCGCCGGGAGCGTAGGTGTTGCCGGTGTCCGATCCAATGGCAATCCCGATCATCCTGTATGCTCTCTCGGACGTCCTCTCGGGATCTTCACCGGGGAGGGTCTCGAACCAGCCGTTGAAGACGTAGTGAGGACCCCAGCTGGCGCGCATGGCGATCTTCCACCCTTCGGGGGTCGCCTTCAGGTCGTAGCCGAAGACGACCACCCACTCGAACCAGCTGGTCGGCTCCTTGGTGTACGAGTCGTCCAGAAGCTGGCCCGCGACGTTCTCGATCTTGGCGAGCTCCTCTGGGTAGCAGTGGTGCGGGATGGACGCGAAGCCTCCGCTGTTGATCGGAGAGATCTTGATGCCGATCTTCTCGCTGGTGTTGTTATCTAGTCGGAAGTCGTGCCATGGCTCCGACATCTGCAGGTGGTGGTCGGTCTTGATCTCCATCAACAGCCAAGGAGAGATCGGAAGACGCTCGAGTGTGCCTCTCTCGTAGTCCAGGGCGTAGGGCAGGATGTCTTCTGGGGACAGCAGCACGAGCCCGTCGATGTTCATCATGACGTAGGGCCTGGGAGCGTCCTGGTCCAGCGCCTCATCCAGACGCGGGTCGCGAAGCATGCGCAGGGCCTTGTCCTGGTAGCGCCCGAGCAGGCGCATGTTGCGCAGCCCCAGCGCCTGCTGGTCGACCCACAGCTTGGCGAACCAGATACCATCTGACCTGGTAGGGCTTCTGAGTCGGTCGTCACTGAAGAAGCTGCCTGCTCCAGGGGATCCGACGAGGCCTGATTCTGGGGTGAACATGAAGTTTTGTAGCTGCTGATGCACAGTCATGACTGGCTTGCTGTCGGGTCTCCGAAGACTCAGGATCCTGTCTTGGTCGCTGGCCAGCTCTCTGGTGTAGCCCTCCACGCAGTGGCCGAGGGAGTCGCTCTCCTGTTTCAGGTCCTCTGGGGTGGACAGCTGCACAACGTGCCACCCGTCTTCCCACTCGAGCAGACGAGGCCCATCCCACTCGAGGTAGGTGATCTCGTCTTCAGCGAGCACGACGAAACGCTCGTCATGCCAGTCGTTGGCCATGTCGGCGACGGCATCGAGGCTGATGTCGTCGTTGAGGATCTGACGGTAGTCGGTGCCAGTGCCTCGCAGCCAGTCCCGGATACGGATGAAGCCGTCCCAGTTCGGGGGAGCGTCGATGATCGCCAGGCCCCACCCGTGCTCGAAGTCGGAGTAGCAGTCGACGGAGTAGTCGCCCCCCTGGTGTGAGGCGCCAATGAGCCGGCCGATGGTCCCTCTCCTGTCCAGCACGGGGTACTTCTTGGCCCAGATCACGATGTCGGCTACCATCCATGGGATGAGCTCTTCGAGCCCGGTAATCCATCGGTCGGGGACGTCTCCGTCGAAGCATCCCGAGGAGATCTCGCAGGGCTGACCAGAGACGTAGCTCTTCATGCAGTGTTCGTAGCTCCCCTCGGAGGCCTCGGCATAGTGCAACAGCGCCTGGACCAGGCAGGAGATCTCCGCTTCGTACCCCTGGTTGGCGGCCATGGCTTGTTTCAGCAGATCGACGGCATCTGGCTCGCGGACTTCCTGCACACCCAAGCGCCCCCGCAGTTGCTGCAGGGCCCCACGTCTGGCCCTGATGTCCGGTGCGGTAGCGATGGTGGCGGACAGGTTCATGGACCCATCCTATCCGATCTGGCGGCCCGTCTCCATGACGTTCCCGCTGCTTCGTCCATTGCTACCGTCAGTAGAGCAGGTTATCCATTGCAGGATGGAAGATCGATACAAGTCTGTCGAGATCGAGATCGAGGTGGTGTGGTCTGGAAGGGCCACCCATCGCGTCACGGTAGCCGTGCCGGAAGACTGGGACATGGAGACGGCGGCCCGTACGGCTGAGGAGCATGCAGACGAGTTCGAGACGCATCTGGACGATGCGGGTCTCGAGTCGTCGTTCCGGGTCAGGCCGCTGGGGGTATCGCCCAGATCGACACCAGATTTCCGGCTCGGATCTGATGGAGTCGATCTCCACGATCCGTCTCCAGCCTTCGTCACGGACGAGCCACCGGAGGATAGGTGGTTCTCCTGGAGAGGTCGCCGCTGGACGACCAATGGCATCGCCCTGGTGAGGGACGATGCTCCTCGCCCCGGTGGGTTCTGGGTCAACGGAGATTCAGCGTGTGCCTGGATGGGTCGTCACCCAGGGACGTTGGAGGAGAGCGTGCGCGCTGTGAGCGAGCCCGTCTCACTGAGATACGAAGGTATGAACGCTCCGCGCTGGGTCGTCTTGCGCGATCCGAATGGTGGGGTGGTGCATGTCGATGCCAGGCTTCGTTTCATCGTTCAGGTCTGTGACCTGATGAGCCTTGGAGCCGATGCCCCCATCGAGTGCCAGTTCAAGGGTGAGGTCGTGGCCTATGTCATGCGCTGCCGTGTCGGATGAGTCGTGCTATGCTCTTCCCGTAACAGGAGGCATGCAATGAGTGTTCAGCAGGCAGCGGCGAAGCTCGCGTCCAGCTTCGGAGTGAGCTCTACCAGGATCAACAGCACGAACATCTGGGGCGTCCTGGTCCAGGATGGCGCCCATGCCACCAGCGAGGTCAAGCTGCAGGCTCAGCAGATCGCGCAGAGCTTTGGAGACATCGCTGCGATCACCGTTCCATGGAGCGGGGGACAGAGGTTCGTGGGGTTCTCGGCAAATCCAGAGGGCGACAGGACCACTCTGTCGAGCGGGGGCAAAGCCATGGAGAGGCTGGACGTGGTCAAGCCTTACGGTCAGCAGCCGCTGTACGGGGGCAGCTGGACCTGCGTGGGCGATGACTGCTTGACACCGTGGGGAACCAAGAAGTAGCTGGCGCTACTTCATTGCCACCACCAGTGGCGTGGGATATGGCTTCTCCAGGAGAGAGGAGGCCGTACATGCGACAGGGCTCGAGCCATGAAGATGCGCTCCGGTGTTCCCGAATCATGAGCGTGTCGTTCGTCTTCGTTCTGATCTTCGGGGCGTGGGGGATCATCCGTTGGCTCGTCACCGGGACGGTGGACGTGGACGAGGACATGTGGTCCTGGGGCTTGTTCTTGTCTCTCACCGGGCTGTTCGGTCCCGTCGTGCTGCCGTTCCTCGGCGGAGGTGAGTGACAGCGTGTGCTGTCTTGTGATATGCAGTCTCCAGGAGGTTCCCTCATGCGAACAGAAGATCGTGAGAAGATGGTCGAGGCCCTGGGGTCCAGGGTTCCTTCTGGCTGGAGCATCGAGACCGTTGGCCCGGACTCGAGCAGCGCCAAGGAGAACGGAGTCAAGTTGATCAATAGCAGATCGGACACGGTCCTGCTGATCGGCGTGGCCCACGACGTGAGACGTGCCGACAGGGTGCTCAAGGTCTTTCACAACGGGCAATGGGTGGACGGTCTCGGGACCAAGTCCTACAAGGGCCGTGGATGGATCGAGCGGGCGATCGTGGACATGATCGACGCCGCTTCGGCGATCGACGCCGCTATCGTGGATCACCGGGTCTTGCTGATGAAGGCCTTCGAGGAGAAGGTCCCTCTGGGCTGGATCCTTGGCATGACGGGTGAGACCTTCTCGAGGAAGTGTGGTGTCGACCTGACCAACAGAAGCTCCGACACGATCCGGGTGATCGTGGCGGATGACAGTGTGGTCGACCCCTCCTACGGGCTGAGGGTCTTCTTCCAGGGTAGCTGGTCCGAGGAGCTGAGCGGTGCAGTGTTCAGTGGAGCCGGATGGCACGATTTGGCGGTCGGGGCCGCGATCGAGGCTGCTTCGGCGATCGATGCCGCTCGCACGGATCACCGGGCCCTGCTGATGAAGTCCTTCGAGGAGAGGGTTCCTCTGGGCTGGATCCTGGGCGTGATAGGCGAGCCCTTCTCGATGGGTTGTGGCGTCAGTCTGACCAACAGAAGCTCCGACACGATCCAGGTGATCATGGTGGATGACAGTGTGGACGGCCTCTCCTATGAGCTGAGGGTCTTCTTCCAGGGAAGCTGGTCCGAGGAGCTGGGCGGTGCTGCGTTCAGTGGCATCGGATGGCACGATTCGGCGATAGAGGCCGCGATCGAGGTTGCTTCCAGGATTGGCGAAGCCCGGTCATAGGCTATCCTGGGGCCGCCTTCGGGTCATTGCCGCTTGCTACGACCAGTAGCAGGTGTTAGTCTCTCTTCGATGTAAACGGTCACTGGCATCGAGGAGGATCGATGGTCGAGGTTCTCAGAACCATCGAAGCCGATGGGCTCGTGTGTGAGCTGTGTCTCGATGCTGGCCGGTACCTGTTCACGGGACCTACTGGCAACTCGAACATGGTCCAGGGTCCTGCCTCGATGGACGGAGAGAGGCTCGAGTCCCACTGGGTAGCCTTCCTGCTCTCCCAGGGGGTCCGTGTCTTGTCTCATGGGGAGCGTGTAGGGGTCGACTCCAACAACGGTGTCCGCCCAGGGGTCGTGCTGTCCGTGATCAGCGGAAAAGCCCTGCTCGAGTACCACGCTCCGGGGGGCACCACCTCGCTTCGAATCGTGAACGAGGCTGTCCGAGATCGTCCGGTCTCCGGGGGGCGAAGCGTCAGCTACTGGTCGGTCCCCAACAAGTGGCTGAATGATATGACGGAGCGCGGTATCGGGTGGCTTGGACGTCCTCAGCAGTCCCCTGCGGCGCTCTCTCCGGGCCAGATGCTGGTCTGGAAGAGAGTCAGGGCAGAGCTGGGGTTTGGGCACACCGTGGTCCGTCCAGTCGCATCGATGGGAGACAACGGTAGCTTCGGGGTCGTGTTCCACGGTCCGACCCTATCGACCAGCGTTGACAGTCCCTCGAAGATCTTGTCGTCCTGCGGGTTCGAGCCCGTGGAGCGCAAGGGTGATGGCTGGCAGACCTGGAAGTACGATGGAGGTGACCGATGACGGCGCCCGTTCCCGACAGTGGCTGGACGAACACGTACACCGGCCCGAGGGTGTGCAGCTGGATCAAGGGACGCTTCGTGTTGTCCCGCTACCGCTGTGTGGCGTACAGGTGGTCCATGAAGCTCGTCTCGAGCACGATCCCCGGACTGATGCTGTCTCTGACGAGCGATGGGCGTACGAGCCGTGAGGCGGTCATGTTCGACAGCCTGCAGCAGGCCCTGGATACGCTGGAGGCCAGGGATCTCTACGAGAATAGAGCGCTGGAGATGCTGCAGGTCCTCTCGGAGCTGGAGCACCGCTGGCACGATGCCGAGCGGGCCGTCATCGACGCGCAGCAGCCAGGGGCTGACAGCTCGGTTGTCCCTGGCCTGGACAAGATGGCGCACGATTTGTACCGTGAGCACGACCAGGCGAAGCGGGACATCCGGCCGCATCTTCAGGAACTCGCGATCTCCCATGAGGAAATCCTTGCTACTGTGAGTGGAAGGGGATAGCTTACTCGGGTAACGAAACGGAGACCCATGGGCTACCGACAACGACCACCGATGGCAGATCGTCGGACGGACCGTTCGAGAGCAAAGGCCGGAGGTCTATGGTTCGAGGAGAGAATCGTGAGCGAGTTCGAGGCCAGAGTGAAGGAGAGCGAGAAGCGCCTGGATCGGCGCAGGGCCGAGCTTGAGCGTCAGCTGTCGTCCATCTCCAATCGCAGGATACCGGGTCGCACGACCGATCCCGAGCTGGAGATCGCCGAGCTCGAGGCGCGTCAGCGCCTGCTGGAGCTGGAGGTCGAGCACCGTCAGATCCTGTCGACCGAGTTGGCCATCTCCAAACTCACGCACAAGCCTTCCATGCGCGACGGTAGAGATGGCGCGGGAGGCGTCGGTGTCTCCGGTCTGACCGTGACCGAACGGGCAGCGCTGATGGGAGTCCTCCGTAAGGGCAAGGGAAGAGTGGCCCCGAAGACGGTGGCCGAGGCCCTCCAACGGGGCATGTCTCCGGAGGACTTCGACAACCCGACTACGCGCCAAGACGTGGACAGCGTCATCGACGAGATCATGGCCCTCAGGGGCAAGTCCGAGAAGGAAGATGTCGGTGTCTCCAGGGATCTGGTCGACTTCTCTGCCTCGGACGGTGCTCTGGCTCGCCCCGCGTCATCACAGCGTCAGACCCTGAATGTCATGGCCAGGGCGGGCCGTCACGGTGCCCAGGTCGCGGCCGCGGCTACGGCCAACAAGGAGCTGGTGGATCTCGTCCGGACACTGGCCGGCGAGCACTGGCCGGAGGCTCTGAACACAGGCCCAGGAAGGATCCTGGTGGAGCTCACGCTACCGTCGCTGCTCATCCAGCTACTCAACAGCTATCCCGGGCGTATCCCCGAGGAGCAGCTGGTGGCGAAGGGCTGCGAGCTGGCGGTCGAGGCGGTCGCAAGGGACGGTATCGAGCCCCTCTTCCGGATGTTGGTGCCCATGACGCGTCAGCTGGCTCAGGCCGGCTCGGTCGCCATGCGGAGTCAGATGGACAACGTCAGATCCGTCGGTCGGATCGAGGACCATGGCGAGCTCGAGCACGAGGTCGTGCACGAGCGGGTCGCCGAGGAGGTCGCCCGGTGAGCGTCGATAGATACACCAAGATCAGAGGTGGTACAGGCAGCTTCGAAGACAGGCTGGCGAGGGCCATGAGTCAGGCAGAGAAGGAAGGCAACACCCAGAGGAGAGATGTCCTACGCAAGATCCTCGGGATGCAGGGGTCCACGGCGGCTCACAGTACAGGGGAGAGGCCCCCTCCGGGGGAGGACCCGCATCAGCAGAGAATCGATTTTGACGACGACGAACAACCACAACCGGAGGAACCGACATCCTCCGGCCCCGAGGAGGGCGAGATGAGCGACAACAACGAACAGTCCGAGGGAAAGAGCGCAGCCCGCAGTACGCTGGGCGTGCTGGCACGTGCCGGCCTTCACGGCACCAAGGTGGCCGCCGCCTCGGCGGCGAACAAGGAGCTGGTGGACCTGGTGGAGGAGCTGCTTGGAGAGCACTACCCTGACCTGATGAAGACCCCGATGGGACGCCCCGTCGCTGAGCTGGTCGCTCCACTGTTCCTGCTGCAGATGACCCACATGTTCCCCGAGCGATTCCCCAAGGTGGAGTACGTGCAGGCGGGGTGTGAGTTCGCCCTGGAGGCGGTCTCTCGTGACTCCCTCGAGCCTCTGCTGCGCATGGTCGTGCCCATGTCCAGGAAGCTGGCCAAGGTCGGTGCCCAGTTCATGAGCGACTCGGTGGAGAAGGTCCGCAGCAGCGGCTTGCCCGCCATCGAGGAGCGGCCTGAGGACGCTGACGAGGTCGATGATCGGGAGATCGAAGAGCTGCGGGCTCGTGCCGAGAAGTATCGCGCAGAGGCCGCGACCAAGGGATAGCCCGTGGCTGCCGCAGAAGAAGAGCGAAGGTTTCGTGAGCTGGACGATGACATCGCCCGGATCGAGGCCTCGCTCGTCTCCATAGGCGCGAAGTTCCGTGGCGACAACTACGACCAGAAGCAGTGGTCGAGGGATGATGCTACGAAGGCTTCGCCCGTCTCGAGTGAGACGGATGGTCCCAAGGTCGTCTGGTCGGAGGACGAGGCGCAGCTGGATCAGAACGGGGATCTCGTTCTTCCTTCGGCCGCACTCGGGGCGGGGGGTCAGCTTGACGGGATGGAGAGACAGATTCAGGGCTGTCTGCGTTGTGATCTGGGCCTTCGCCGGGAGCGTGTGGGGGGTCGCATCGTCTTTGGCAAGGGCAGTCCCACCGCTGATCTGGTTCTGATCGGTGAGGCTCCAGGCAAGAACGAGGAGCGCGGTGGGGAGCCGTTCATCGGTAGATCCGGGGAGATTCTGGACCGGATGCTGCGGCGTGTACTGGAGCTCTCTCGAGACGAAGTCTATGTCATCAACGTGCTAAAATGCCGTCCTGACAAGAACGAAGATCCGAGCGAATCCGAGATGGACGCCTGCAGGTGTTTTCTGGATGCGCAGCTTCGAGTCGTGAAACCCAAGGTCATCGTGACGTTGGGGGTCTTCGCGACCCGGATGCTGCTGAATCGTCCTGGCAGTATCCACTCTTTCCGCGGCAACTGGTTCGTCTACCGTGGTTCGATCCCGGTGCGTCCCACCTTCCATCCTTCCTATCTGCTACGACTGGAGAGCCCAGGCGGTACCAGGGAGGAGACCGTCGCGTTGCGCAAGGAGGAGCGCCTCGAGAAGAAGCGCGTTCAGCAGGACCTGCTGAAGGTCGCCGATGCGCTGAAGCGGTGGTCGGTGCGGCGCCGCATCGTTGAAATCAATTCAAAGCGTTGACATGCTACGGTCAGTGGCATATATGTTCTACATGAGATGGTTGGAGGGCTCCGTAGCTCTCGCCACCCGGGTTGTGCTGGGTGGTTCCTCCTGTCCCGAGAAATCGGACCCTCGACCGTCTCACTCTTTTTTCTTGTCTGGGAGCGTTGATGAGCGATCGGGGATTGTCAGAGCTGCGTGCTCGTGTTGTCGAGGCCGCGGTCAACTACGTTACGTTGACGACGCGGGCGCCTCACTCTGGGAGGCATGAGCTGATCGACAGAGAGCTCGTCGAGGCCGTGCAGGCCTACGAGTCCGTGAGGGATGAAACGGACGAGCTCGTGGCGCGTTGGGGGATCGAGAGTTCAGGAGTATGGCTGATTCCGAACAGCCAGACATCCACACGCAAGATCCCATCCATCAAGCTTTTGAGGTACCTGACGGGGATGCAGTTGAGGCCAGCCAAGGCCGAGGTGGAGAGGAATATCCCTATCTTGATCTCTGATGATCCGGACGACCTCAATAGCTACAAGGCCCTGGTCGACGGCCTATCCTATGCCCGGAAGAAGGAGTTCGGCGAGTCGATGGACCTGGTGGTCGTTCTATGAGCGTCATCACATTGAGCCCCGACCAGGAGATCGCTCTGGACACGCTGTTCAGGGGCGTGATGCAGGGGAAGCGCAAGCTGGTGCTGACCGGCCCAGCCGGCAGTGGCAAGTCCACCATCGTGGACATGCTCGAGGACAGGCTGATGGAAGCCAGCCGCCCGGTGGCCTACATGGCACCGACAGGGAAGGCTGCCAACCGGCTTCGTGAGATCATGTCGCTACGGGAGGGCCGCAGTCCGCGCCCGGTGGCCACGGTCCACTCCCGACTGTACCGGGGGGTGAGCCAGAAGGACGATGGTGGGGTGGTGTTCTACAACCCCGTGCAGATCTGTATGGGTGGCGAGGTCCTGATCTGCGACGAGTCCAGCATGGTCGACACGGTGTTGGATCGCGCCATCGAGGACAACCTGCCGCCTGGGTCGAACCTGATCTATGTCGGGGACCGGGAGCAGCTTCCTCCGGTGAGCGGCAAGGGTTGGGGTCCGGACTTCGACAACCCCGACGCGGTCCTGACCGAGATTCATCGGCAGTCCAAGGGCAATCCCATCCTGCGCATCTCCGCTGCGGTTCGCCAGGGTGGAAAGCTGCCAGAGCAGAGTGTGGAGCCCTTCTATGTTCGCCGGCGTGGGAGCTTGTCGGACGTGGCAGCCTGGGCCGTGGAGCAGATGGAGGCGGGCATCGATGTGGCCGTTATCTGTTTCACCAATAAGTCCGTGGCCGGGCTGAACCGGCTCATCAGGATGATGATGGGCTACCGGGAGCTCGGCCCGGTCGTGGTCGGTGAGAAGCTGCTGTGTCGACACAACAACAAGGATTTGGGCTGGATGAACGGGGAGGCGCTCACGGTGCTCGGTATCGAGGGGACCTTCGGGGAGATGTGGAACGGTCGCTACCCTCCAGGGAGCGTCGCCAGGAAGCATGCCGAGCAGTGGTACGGAGACGTCGGTCCGGAGCAGATGGCCTCCCTGAGGCTGCGGTTGTCAGGCGCTGGCCTCGACCACGGCAAGGCTTGGATTCAGCCCGGCCTGATCGGGACCAAGTACGGAGACCACTTCTACCCCTTCTCGAAGCAGCTGCGGGCTCTGACCTACAAGCACTACCTGCACGTCGACTATGGCTACGCCATTACCTACCACCGATCCCAGGGCTCCCAGTGGCCCCTCGTCGCGCTCGTGCTGGATGACACCATGGAGTGGAGAGCCAAGCAGGGGGCCCAGAACGCCGAGACCATCCGGCGCATGGTCTACACCGGCATCACCCGGACCAGAGACAAGGCCTGGGTCTGGGACACCAGGAGGAGGGGGTAGGGACCATCTCTCTACTCCTGGTGGAAAAAGTTTCGGTCTTCGCTTGACACCCCCGTGGGCCACGGATAGCCTTGTCACGTGAGCCCGGCGTTTCAGCGGGCAGAGAAGATCATGACCCACGTTCAGACCACCTCCCGCACCAGCTTGTTCAGCTGCTCGTTCAGCAGCTGGCTGCTCTACGTGCAGTCGGAGGTGGCTTCGTAGGAACGGTATCTCACCCGCCCAGACGAAAGTAAGCCCCCTCCGGCACCCGCCGCGAGGGGGCTTTACTGTGTGGGATCTTCATTCTTTGACATCGCAATATCGTGCAGAAGATGGATTGCTGGGATCGATCGTCAGGATCGATCCGTTCTGTCTCTGTGCGCGAGTGGCGGAACTGGAAGACGCGTCGGCCTCAAAAACCGGAGCCTCCATGGCATTTGTGGGTTCGAAGCCCACCTCGCGCACCATTGGGTGAGTGTCGTGCTGTTGGTATAGGCCGTACCGGGCTGTAAACCCGGAGTTGTAATGACCGTCGGGGGTTCGATTCCCTCCTCACCCACCATCATTCTTCATACGCGGTGTCCGGTTCCGAGCTCGAGGCTCGTTGAGCGACGCTGTGTGATCGATTCAGGAGACGTGGCCGAGAGGCCTAAGGCGCCCGCTTGGAAAGCGAGTAGGGGTCACACCCTCGGGGGTTCGAATCCCCCCGTCTCCGCCAGTTCACGAGCCTGCGGCTCGTCGCTATCCGCTATCCGCTGTCCGCTCACCGCTCTTGTGCGGTAGGCGGTGAGCGGTAGGCGGTGAGCGGTGGCCGGAGGCCACAACGGAGGCGTGGCCGAGCGGTCGAAGGCGCTCGCCTGCTAAGCGAGCAGGGTCTGACAGCCCTCGAGGGTTCGAATCCCTCCGCCTCCTCCATTTATCCGGGTAGGTAGCCAAGCTGGTAAGGCATGCGACTGAAAATCGCATCACCGCGGGTTCAACTCCCGCCCTACCCACCATCTTCACGGACGAGAGAGAAACTTCGTGCGAGTTCAGAAAAACTGTAGGTTCGAGTCCTACTTCCCCCACCACTATGGGGGAATGGCGGAATGGCAGACGCAACCGACTTGAAATCGGTCTCTTTTTCGAGACAACCTCGTACTCCCCCGCTCTCTCTTGTTCGTGAGTCCTCTTCAGGAGACGTGGCCGAGCGGCCCAAGGCACTCGCTTCGAAAGCGAGAGAGGTTCATCCCTCCGGGGGTTCGAATCCCCCCGTCTCCGCCAGTTCACGAGCCTGCGGCTCGTCGCTATCCGCTATCTGCTGTCCGCTCACCGCTTTTGTGCGGTAGGCGGTGAGCGGTAGGCGGTGAGCGGTGGCCGCAGGCCACAATGGAGGCGTGGCCGAGCGGTCGAAGGCGCCCGCTTTGAAAGCGGTAGAGGTGTCCCCTCCGAGGGTTCGAATCCCTCCGCCTCCTCCATTTCCTTATCGGTGTGCCCGAGAGGTCCAAGGGCTCCGACTGCAAATCGGATGTTCGTCGGTTCGAATCCGACCACCGATTCCATTTTTCTATTTTTCGTGATCGGGTGGCGCAACGGTTGGACGCGCCGGGTTCAGGACCCGGTAGGGCATGTCCCTCTTGCGGGTTCGAATCCCGCCTCGATCACCATTTTTTCTTCGCACCCGTGGTGGAATGGCAGACACGCTGGCCTGAGATGCCAGTGACCCCCCTGGTCGTGCCGGTTCGAGTCCGGCCGGGTGCACCATTTTTGTGTTATTCTAACCGTGGAGGTTAGAATGATTCTATACGATGTCCCGAGCCAGTATCCATACGTTGATGTGTCGGGACTTGTTGTCGATAAGAAGACTGGATATTTGTACTTTTGCGATGCCGATCATCCTCTTGGAACGGGGGCTGCTGGTCGCGTTTTGTATCACAGGCATGTGGCATCTGTTGGCATTGGCCGGTGGGTGGTTCGGCACGAGGTTGTTCATCATGAGAACGATGATCGACTGGATAACGATCCATTGAATCTTGTGGTAACGAACAGATCCGATCACGCGAAACTTCACAAAGCCAAGAGCGGGAATATGAGGCTGGCGAAGAAGTGTGAGCGCTGCGGGGGCGTCTTTGTGCCTACTGGAGGGGTTGGTCGGTTTTGTTCTACCGTGTGCGGAAACGTGTCATCGAGAAGGTTTGACGTTTCTTATGAAGAGCTACAGGATCTTGTGTGGCTGAAGCCGTTGACCAAGATCGCGGAGATGTTCGGGGTGTCAGATGTTGCGGTCTTGAAGAGGTGCAGAACGATAGGGGTGTCGCGACCTCCGCAAGGCCATTGGTCCAAAAAGGAAAACCGAAAGGGGTAGTCCAGGGCGCACTGTGGGGCTCCAAACCCTACGGGGAGAGTTCGATTCTCTCTACCCCTGCCATCTTTCTTCTTGCACGATGTTGCGGTGTCCGATATCAGGCGCGGCCCTCTGTGGAGGGAGGAGTCCATGTCTTTGTACGATGACATCTACGATCGCGAAGTCGACGAGATCATGGCGATCCTGGATCTGCCAGAGTCACCGCTGCGGGCCCCGGTGCGTGTGCCGACCGTCATCAAGAGCGGCTGCAAGAGCCGGGAGGTGCGTGTGCTACAGATCCGCGGCGCCAGGCCTCCAGTGACACAGACCCGGTTCACGATGACCGCGCCCTGGTAGTGTCGCCCGAACTTGGGCGTGCTCTTGACGCGACGCCCTTGTCGGGTCAAGCTCTCACGTCACTCCGGAGGGCTACCATGTCGAGGTTCGAAGACCGTCAGGAGCTGCTGGAAGCTCTACTCGAGGTTCACGAAGAGCGGGACGTTCTCCATGCGCTGTTCGAGCGCATCGCCCAGAGCACTCTGGAGCGGACGCTGAAGCCGGAGATCGTCGAGCTGGATGACGTGCTCGAGGATGAGGACGATGTCTGTGAGGAGCTCGGCCCGTTGTCTTGGTGTTAGGGGCGCCATCCAAGGGCCTTGCGCATCAGCTTGCCCAGACTGACGGCCCGGGGGATGCTGGAGAGGTCCATCTTTCCTGCGGCCCAGACCTTGATCACGTCGATGGTTCCAGGGTGGTCCCGTAGCCACAACAAGGTCTCCGCTCCCATGTCGATGATGCACGGGTTGGCGCTCGTGTCGTGCTCGTTCTGCCAGTCCTTGACACGCTTCTCGAAGGTGGCGTGGACCTTCTTTTCGTCTCCGTTGACACGGGTGATTCGCATACGCTCGCCCGTTCCGTCGATCACGAAGAAGGTCACGGGTCCGAGCTGGATGAGCCAGATACCGTGAAGTCTGTCTTCGGGGTGGTGGTGAACGTACCTGTCGAGGTTCTCGACCAGGTCGTGACACTGTCGCAGGGTTGTCGGATCCACGTAGATTCCTCCACTGGTGGTGGAGTATATCCCCTCTGTCCCACTCAGTCGAGCGAGGTGACTACAGGCTCGCCAGAAGCTCGCCGGTTTCCTCGTTCTGCTTCAACTCGTCGACGGCCTTCTTGATCTCGTGGCTGTAGCGGGCACCGCTGCGGAGGATGTCGTCGCCGATGGCGGGGTAGTGATCACCGCTGGGGCCTCTGACAGCCTGACTTCCGTGCAGAGCGTAGACGATCTGTTTGCCCTGTGGGGTGAGCTGGGCCAGGCCCAGGAAGTTCATCAGAGCCCAGGCGTCGTCCTTCTTCTGGAAGTCGCTCCAGGTCAGGGTCGATCCCTTGAGCTGGGCGCGCTTGGCGATCTTGTTCTCTTCCTTCTCCATCTCCTTGACGGGGAGGAAGAAGAGAGCGGCGGCGCCCCCGTAGGCGGCCAGGGCGATCAGTAGCGCGGTGGTCCCTGCGACGATGGTGCTCGAAAGGGCTCCACTGGCGTACACGTGGCGGCCGACGGCTGACAGGATGCGCTTGGCAGCCGGGGCGTTTCCGTCGACGACTGCGTTGATGAGGTTCTCGATCAACCCACCCCACCGCAGGGAACCGGCCACCCGGTATCCGGCAATGTTCAGAGTGTGGACGATTCCGGCGGGGACGGCTGTGTCGAGGACCGCCGCGGCGGTCCCTATGCCGACTCCCATTCCGGCGATCGCCCCGATCGGCATCAGGACCGCGAGCGCGGTCTTGGCGCAGAGGGTCGCGGCGTACTTGACGTCGCCGATCAGTCCGCCTTCCGGGTTTCTCTCGGGCATACGAAGGGCGCTCTCCAGTGAATCTTCCGCACCGTACTCGTCGGCCACCTCGTCAGCGATAGCGTCGAGGTCGAGAGATACATCTTTGGCGATGCCCTTTGCGAGCTCGCCGTAGATGGAGTAGCGGTAGTTCAGGGTCGTCTCGAGGGCGCTTCTGGCCATGGTCGTTCTCCTGTCCTGGAGTGCGTCATGACAATCTTATACGGGGATCCCCCGTAGGTCCACCTTCGGTCGTTGTCCGATCCTCACGATCGCCCAGTCCGCGGCGTGGACTTTGCCGCAGAGCTTGGTACAGCTTGCCACCGTCAGTGGAGCACGTTAGTGTTCCGGTGTGAGGATGGCATGAGCTTCAGAGAGAGCATCTCCGTGAAAATCATTCTGATCGGGTTCCTCGTCGGGGTCCTGATCGGGGTCATTGCGCTGATCACTGGCGCTCGTGTGTGGGCTGTCGTCTTGGCGTCGATGTGCGTCATCACCGTGGGCACCGTGCTCTTGTTGCTGGCGAGCCGCCGTGAGCGCGACGCTCGAAAGATCAACGAGGACGACATCATGACGGACGAGCCATGGCTGTAGGCTGCTGGATCGACTGCCCGAAGCGTCCCCTGATCCAATGCGTGCTCGAGCGGGACACCGACGGAGGCACCTCCCGTCTGGTCAGCTGGGTGGACGTTCGTTTTGCCGAGGTCGGGCTCGAGGTGACGGTGGATCGTGGTGGCGGGTCAGAGCCAGGGTGGATGGTCATGTCCACCGGGATTGTCAGGGCTCGTTCGTGGGTGAACGACCATCGCGATGTCGCCGGCGAGTACAAGGCCAGACTGCAGCACAGACCCAAGCGCAAGAACCGGCGCCCAGTCCCTGTCTCTGGCGGGATCTGGTGGCCCTGGCTCACCGAGCGCTGTCCGAACGAGGTGGACGACGATGCCCTACATTCGTAGGGGACTTCCCCCGGGCTTCGAGTGGATTCGTGGACAAGGCAGGCATGCCGTGGTCGATGACCGCGGTGAGCTGTCCGAGACCGCGGCTACGGTAGTCCGTGAGCGTGACGAAGGGGGACGCAGGTATCGCTGGACGGCCCTGGAGAGCTCGGGCGTGGTGGAGGGTCACCGGGGGCTGCTCAAGGCCAAGATCGATGTGGAGAGCGTGCTGTGGAGCTCTGTCGAGGTCGATGAGGAATAGTCCCGGGCCGGATCCGTACACGGACCTCTCACAGTGATCGCTCTGTGGAAGACACAGGATGTGAATGTTTCTGAGAGCGTTCGCTTGACGCAAAACCCATGACCTGCTACTACCAGTAGCGAACCTCATCGGAGTGAAAACCATGAGCGACGAAGAGAACGACAAGGGCCTCAGCACCAAGACGCGGGTGATCTTCACCATGCTCCTGCTGCTGGTCTGGGTGCTGTCCGTCTACTGGATCGAGGGCGTGGACAACACCGACCTCGCCATCCAGCAGGTGGTCTCCGGCGCAGATCAGGTCGCCATTCAGGACAACTTCCTCTACGAGTACGGCATCCACGCGGTTTCGCTGGGTGTCGTCGTGACCCTCATCTCCCTGTGGTGGAGCAAGGCGTACGACGCCCTTCGCTCCATCTTCGCCGACTAGGAGCGGCATCATCATGAAGCAAATCACCCCCATCCTGGCCGTCCTGGCCTTCTCCATCGCCCTGCTGGGCTGCAAGCCGGTTCGCATCGACCCGATCCAGGAGATCGATTCGTCCGAGACCGCCTTCCTCGTGCCGCTCGAGGGCGAGACCGGCGGCCAGGCCAAGTTCGACTCCGTCGAGATGTACGAGAGCGCCAAGGTCGCCGCCAAGCGCGTGACCATCCCCCAGCGCAGCCGCAAGATCGGCCGTATGTACTGGTCCGCAGAGTGGATCCCCACCGTGCGGGTCATCAAGGTCAACCGCAAGCCCATCACGGTCCAGTGGAAGAAGGACGACGAGGCGCAGGCCCTGTGCGTCGAGAGCAAGGACTCCATCGCCTTCTGCACCGGCGTGGATCTGTCCGCCGAGATCCACGAAGAGGACGCCTCCACCTACCTGTACTTCTACGGCGAGAAGGACCTGGGCGCGGCCATCAACCAGGACGTGCGCTCCTACCTCATCTCGGTGGTGACCCGTGAGTTCGGTTCCCGGGACCTGGCCAGCGGCAAGGAGGACAAGGGCATCATCACGGAGACCGCCAAGAAGGAGGTCACCGAGCACTTCGCCACCAAGGGGATCACCGTCACCAACCTGGGCCTCACCGGCGGCCTGAACTACACCGACCCCGAGATCCAGGTGGCCATCAACCGCACCTTCGTGGCCGAGCAGGATGCGGCCACGGCGGCGGAAGAGGCCCTGGCGGCTACGGCTCGGGCCGCGGTGGTGCTGGCAGAGGCCAAGGGCGAGGCCGATGCGGCTGTCGAGTGGTCCCGTGCGAAGACGGCGCGTGAGGCCCAGATTCGGCTCGAGATCGAGCAGACGAACGCCAAGGCTCGCCTGACCTGGGCCGAGAAGTGGAACGGTGAGCTCCCCGCGAGCATCCTCCCCGAAGGCTCCGGCCTTATCATCGACGCCACCGAGCCCCAGTAAGCCAAAGGCTCACATCGATACCCAGGTGAGCTCCATGCTCACCACCGCGCCCGGGACCTCTACAGGCTCCGGGCGTCGCTGCGTCTACCCCTCGCAGCCTTCCTCAGGCAGTAGGCACTTCAGCTCGAAGTCGCTCTCACGCGTGTCTCTGATCTTGCTCTCCGGGTTCCGGCTCGCCGAGAGCTTGCGCATGGTGCGGCGCTGGTCTCTGTCCAGGGTCGCCTCTTCGGAGTGCATGGGCACGGTGATGTCGGGGTGCAGCCATGCCCACTGGGGCTGATCGGTGACGGTGACGGGGATCTCGGTCTCCTTCTCCTTCAGCGCCTCGAGCTCGGCCTTCTTCCTGGCGAGCTCCTCCTCGGCCTGCTTGGTCGTGAGCAGCACATGGGAAGAGAGCAGAGCGTGGAGTGCCGAGTGCTTCGACTCTCCGAGGCGATCTCCACGCCTTCCATCGTCCTCTGGGCCGTAGACGTCCCACTCGGGGATCTGGTCCCAGTCTTTGGTTCCGTTGGCGACCACGGTCGCGACGTGATCTTCGTAGCCGTCTTCGTCTACACCCTGCTCGAGCTTGAGGTACCAGTCACCATCGTGGGAGCCGTGGTCCGAGTAGCCGACCTCTCCGGTGACGTTTTCGATGGAGGAGGCGAGCAGTTCGAGCTCTGCCTTGACGGACTCCCAGGCCTCTTGTCCGAGGTGTTGGGCGTCGTGCTCACGAAGAGCGTTGGCGTACCATTGACAAAAATCCGTCAGGGGCTCCTCTTCCTGGTCCCATTCTTCCATCAGGGTGTCGAGCTCTTCCCCACGGCGCTCCATGAACCAGTCATCGAGGGTCTTGTGAAGCGCTGTGCGGAGCCTGTCGTGCTCTTCTTCTTCGGCGACTCCCCAGTCCTCTTCCGTCTCACCGTTCTTGCTGTAGAAGCTCTGCAGCTCTCTCAGACCCGGAGCCTTGTCGTCGAAGAAGTCTGCGTCATCGAAGACTTCACGGTAGCAGGCGGTGGCGACATCGACCTGGTTCTGCAGCTCGAGGAACGCCTGGGTGAACTGGTTTTCCCAGTCTTCGGCCGGCTCACCCTCCAAGCCGAGATCTTCCTTCATCCAGTCCGGGATCATCCTTCCGTCGATGGACATGGGCCCTTTGGGCTCGGAGTCTCTCCCCAGCGCCCACTCGTGGCCCTCGGTGTCGGTGTCCAGCAGGTCGAGCAGGAACCACCTCATGCGCTCTGCGGCGAGCTCGCTGTTGATGGCCCGGTTGTCATGACCCTTCAGGTCACTGACCCTGGTCCATTCTCCGCGCACAGGGAGCCTGCCATCGAAGACCGCCTCCGGGACGTTTGCCTGGTCCCAGAAGTCTTCTCGCGAGCCACCGTGGGCGCTCCAGGAGTCTCCCTCTTCGGCCATCATCGAGTTGACATCGTCGGCCAGGTGTCCTCTGTCCACCTCGATCGCCGCGGTTCCCCAGGGCTTGCCGGTCTCGTCTCGAATGGAGAAGATCAGCTCGTCTCCGTCCCGGACGTACTTCCAGTGACCGCCGACGCAGTGACCCATGCTCTGGCCCTCTTCCTCGCACTCCCTGGCGGTCACCAGGCGGTCGATGCGCCAGCCGTCGGGCCAGGTGACGACAGTGAGACCAGGGGTGACAGGGGAGCCGTAGGAGGCGGAGGCGGCGAACTGCTTGTGCCACTCGTCGCTTCGGTCGACGGCCTCTGCGAGGCTCATGGGCATGATGTTCGGCCGCTCTTCTTCGAGCCAGTCGATCATGTTTCTCACCCTGCCGTAGTCGTAGTTGTTCACCCGGGCCCCGATCCCGATGTCGCGCATGGCGAGATTCATCTGTAGTCCGGCCCACTTTGTGTCCTGTGATCCCGGGACGTCCGACAGGGTGGGGTGCAGTGGCCCGGTCCCGTGTAGGTCGACGCCGATGGGTTCCTGCAGAATCACGAGGCTCTGCTTGTAGAGCCAGTCCAGATCTACAGCCCTGAAATCTGGGCCATTTTTGACGAGCTTGTCGTGGGCGCGAACGAGGGCTGCGGCCTCTTTGGCGAGCCACGGGATCCATGGGTCCCAGCGGGTGGTCGTGCCTTGTAGTGGGATGACGTCCGGGGCGAGTGTCCACTCTTCTGGGACTTTCAGCCACGTCCATCTCGATGCCCTTTTCCCGTAGTGTCGGGCCGGGATGTTGATGGCCTCTTCGATCTCGACGGCGACTCCGTTTCTGGCCACGGCATGCTTTGCGCCATTGAGGATGTGTATCTGTCCTTGTTTTTCCCATCTATCGAGGGATGGCGCCTTGACCGTGAGGAAGCTCGACGAGTTTGGGGGCGGTGTCCATGCGTTGGTCATGTCGACGAACATCGCCCAGAACAGCAGCCTCGCTCTGACATCTCCAAGCTGGGACATGGCCCACAGCAGGCGTGTTCTGGTGTCCGAGCGCGCCGTGGGTACCGCCATCAGTCCGAGGCGCCCCTTCAGCTGCTGCAGCGCACCCTTCCTGGCCTGCGGGGCCGGCGAGAGCACGAGGGTGGATGCGATCAGGGAGGGGTTCATCGAGGGCAGCATAGCACGGAGCGCTGCTGCGTTCAGTCCTCGATCTCTTCGACCTCGAGCGCACTGAGTGCTTCAGCCGCTTCGTTGATCTGCTTGGCCTTGATGTTCGGGCTCCCGTCCTTGATCATCCTCCTGAACGTCCGCCGCTGGTCCCCGTCCATCTCGATGATGTCCCGCTCCTGCATCTGGTGCATGGGAATCGTGATGTCGGGGTGTAGCCAGATCCACTCGGGTACCTGTGTGAGTTGCCCTGCGCGTTTGTCTTCCTGGGGGTTCTTGGCGAGCTCTGCCTTTCTCTCCTCGTTCTGCCGCTTGGTGATGAGGACCCCGGAGTCGAGCAGGGCGTACAGAGCGGACTGGTTGGACGTACCGATCAGATCACCACTACCGCCTCCCGATCGTACCTCCCAGGAGGGGTCCTCGTCCCAGCCCGAGGATCCGTTGGCGATGACGGTGTAGACAGGATCGGCGTCACCGAGGTACTCGGTGTCTTCGAAGTACAGCCCGATGCGGTAGTTGCCGCCGTGGGAGCGGAAGTCGTCGTATTCGACCTCGCTGACCTGTACACCGTCCAGGGCGATCCTTAGGGAGACGAGCTCGTCCTTGACCGCTCTCCATGCCTCTTGCCCGTAGTATTGGGCGTCGTGGATGGAGCGGACCTCGACGTACCAGTCCGCGAACTCCGGCAGCGTGATGTCGTCATTTTCCCATTCCTCGCGCATTTCTTCGGTGGTCATCCCTCGTTGATCCGTGAAGAAGCTGTCCATCCAGGCCTCGACGGGCTTGACGAGCGCTTCATGCTCCAGGATCGTTTCGGGGGCCCATTCGCTGCTGTCTTCTCCGTGTTCTTGGTAGAAGTAGCTCAGATCATCGATGCCGGGGATGTCTCTCCACTTCTCGGCGTCATTGGCGCACTCTCTGTACATCGACACCTCGGTGTCGACGGACTGCTGCGCCCCGATGAACTCATGCTGCCATTTCTGTGTGGCCGTCTCCTCGCTCGGCTCTCCCTGCAGCCCGTGCTTCTCTTTTATCCAGTCCGGGATGACGGTCCCGTCGATGACGACGGTGACGTCGCCCTGGTTGCCGAGCGCCCATGTGTGGCCCTCGATGTCGGTGTTCAGCACCACGTCCAGGAACCAGGCCATGCGGGAGGCGGCCGTCTCGTTGTTGATGGTGCCGTTGTTGTGTCCCTTCAGGTCCTTGACCTGGGTCCACTCTCCCCGGATGGGGAGGTCTCCAGTGAAGACCGCCCCCTGGGTGTCTCCGTGGTACCACAGACCGTCGGGATCCGGTGCCGCTATTCGGAGCTCGTAGGCGAGCTCTCTGTCCCGATCGATGAGCTGGTTGACGTCTTCGGCCACGTGTTGGGCGTTGAGGGAGAGGGCCACGGTCCCCCAGGGCCTTCCCTCCGGGTCTCGGATGGAGAAGATCAGCTCGTCTCCGTCGCGGATGTATCTCCAGTGCCCACCCACGCAGTGGCCCATGCTCGTGCCCTCCTCCTCGGCCTCCTTGGACGTCACGATGCGCTCGATGCGCCACCCGTCTGGCCAGGTCACGACAGGGAGGCCTCTGGTGACGGGGCTCTTGTAGTTGGCAGATGCGGCGAACTGTCGGTGCCACGCCTCACTTAGCTCAGTGGCGCGCCATAGGCTCATGGGCATCACGTCGGGACGCTCTTCTTCGAGCCAGTCGATGAGCTGCTGCACTCTGTGGCGGAGAGCCTGGAAGGATCCGAATATGCCCAGGGCCATCGAGGCCTGAAATCCCACCCATGGGGTGTTTCGGCTGTATCCCTCGAAGGTGTTGCGCAGGTGTTGGCTGAGCTTGGTCCCTTCCTTCACTGGACCGATTTTAAGGACCCGAACCCCATGCTGGGACACGAGCTCATGCAGCTCCTCCTTGGACAGATCGCGCAGGTCGGGGTTGTCCGCCATGATCCGGTCGTGGTGGGCCACCATGGCCTTGGCTTCTTTCATCAGCCACGGGATCCAGGGGTCCCAGCGGGTCGAGACTCCTGGAAGGGGGAGCAGATCGGGGCTGGGTGTCCAGCACACGGGTATCCTTAGCCACGACCACGTCAGCGGGACCGTGTGTTTGTACCCATCGGCGGAGGCGTGGAGTGTCTCATTCACCTGGACCACCAGGTGGCACCCTTCCGTCATCTCGTCGATCTTCCTTCTCGTGTCGGGCGATCCTCCCCTTGCCCAATCTGGAAGATCCTGTTGTTCGAGGGTCCTCTCGTCCATGATCGGCGGGAGAGCCCCCCGCTGGGGTTGGAAGGCGTTGGCCGCGTCGTACAGCAGGGAGAAGAGCATCAACCGCTCCCTGGGGTCCTTCATCTGCGAGAACGCCCAGGTCAGGCGTGTTCGGAAGTCGGATCGGGCCGGCGGTCGCGCCGCCGTCAGCTCGAGGCGCCCTTTCAGCTGCTGCAGCACACCCTTCCTGGCTCGGTGAGCCGGGGCGGTGGCGAGGGTCGACGCGAGCTGGACAGGGTTCATCGAGGGCAGCATAGCATGAGGCCGTCGTCGAGACCTCTGCTTCCAGGCCTTGCCACTGACAGTGGAGAGCGTTATCTTGACAACATCAGGAGGCCGGAATGGGAGCGTCGCTCGACGTCGTGGTCATCGCCGTGTTCACGGCCGTGATGGTTCTCTTGTCACTGGGAGGCTGGGTCCTATGCTGTCGTTGGAAGGAACGTCGCCGTCACGGCTGTTGGAGCTCCTGGCTCGAGGTCTCCGAGCGGTCCATCCTGGACGGTTCGGAGGACACCCTGGACAGCCCGATCGAGCTGGCGAAGCGCAGGGTCATGACGAAGCGAGCCCGTACCCAACGGAAGGAGCGAGCATAATGGAAGAGCACGTCATCAGCCACGTAGACAAGGATGCCGAAGGCGAGGCCGTCGAGAACGCACATCGCATGCTGGAGAACGGATTCGACAGGCGCCTGCTGCGGCGCCGGCTCGAGACCATCCCGGTCGATGTCCGGGAGAAGCTGGCGAAGAGGTCTGGGCCGGGTGTGCTGTGGTGGTACGGACCCAGGAGTGATGAGCAGCCGGACGTGATGGGGTGGCACTTCACCAGGATGCAGGCCGATGCCCGCTGGGCCAAGCCTTTCACACCGCACCCCGACGTGCCGGTGACCCTGCGTGGAAACGCCGAGCGGGCCATCTGGATCCCACTGTCACCCAGCGCCGTCAACGAGGTGACCATCGAGCTGTGTGGCCGGCAGCGGTTCTGGCGGTTGACCATGAATCGAGCGCTGGACCTGCAGGTCAACAGCACAGAGTACCTGGCGACGATGAACCTTGGTGAGTCCCTGCGCATGCTGATGGGGGTGCTGGGGGAGGTGAACCTGCGCGAGATCGGTGACTCGGAGTAGTTCTCGAGGAACGTGCGGTTTGCCACTCCTGGTGGAAGGTGTTATGTTTTGGAAACACCGGACAGGAGTTCACCATGAGCGAGCAGCACGACTTCACGACCGATCAGCTCACCGACGCAGCCATGGCTCTGCGCCAGGCCGTGACCAAGGAGCTCGCGCTGCACCCTTCTGGAAAGAGTCGGCGCACGCTGGGTTCCTGGAAGGCGGTCGCTGCCGATACGCTGGGTCGTAAGCGGCTGCTGGATCGATACTACAAGCTGGTGGTGGACCGGGCCGTGAAACTGGGAATCCTCGCCATCGAGACCAGAAGCGGTCGGGACTACCTGATCCCATCGGAGCCAGGTGAGGTTCCCGCTGGGGGCGTCGCCAAGGTGCCCGTCGAGCGCATCGTGGTGGGCCCCGAAGACGCTGTGGAGGCCCCGTCCTCCATCACCGGATCGCCAGGGAAGCCAGGGTCCGTCAACCCGGATCCCAAGACCTACTGCTACTGCTCGGTGTGTGGTTCCTTCTCGGGAACCGACGATCCGAACGATCTGTACTTCGACAGCCGCGGAGTCCTGTGCTGCAACGGCTGCAACGACCTGATCCCGCCCGATCTTCGGGGCGGTGTTCCGGCTGACTACGTGCCGGGCCCCGTGGCCATTGATCGGAAGAGGGAAGCCTTCGTCGATGGGGAAGAGTAGATGGCCAAGACCGTCACCACCAAGGGGCAACTGATCGCCGCTCTCGAGGGCCTTCCGGACGACACTCCGCTCGCGGTTCATGGGAGCTGGTCCGATCATTTCAGCCCATCTGTGACCGTGCGCGAGAGCCGCCATGGCACCGTCATCGTCACGCTCCATGCGGCTGGTGGTGGAGACACCCACCACTACGATGTCGACTACTATCCGGAGAAGAGCTGATGGCCGAAACCTCGAAAATGCTTCTCCATGATGCCGTTTCGTGGATTCAGGGCAGCATCGACGTCGAAGCCCTGCGGTCGGTGCGAGACACCGACGTTCGCGACACTGTCTCCATGTCCGCGGCTACCAGGCTGTCGATGCTGGAGCAGACCGGGGTCGTCTTCTGCGTCCGCTACCCGCGCCCGAGCGGTGATGAGGCACATCAGCGGAGAACCGACAAAGTCAGGGCCATCTTGCGTCTTCGGCAGCTGTCGGGGTGGAGCCTGGAAAAGGCCAACGGATTCGTCATGGGCAGGGAATCCAGGATTCTGCCGTGGACACTGCGTCGGCTTCGGCGAGAGGGCTGGGACATTCGGCCCGTAGACATTCAACCAGAAGGAGGGACACCGTGAGCACGCTCTACAGTGACCAGCTCGAACAGATGAGCTTCGCGAATATTGCCAAGCACCATGACAGGGCCAAGATGGAAGATCCCCGGATTCTGCGCCCGCTGGAGCTCGCTGCGGCCATGAAGGACCCGGCCCTGTCGAGGCTCGTGGAGAGGGACAGGGAGGCGCTCGAGGACCACTACCGTGCTCTGTCCACGGACGTCACTATCAAGGCCAGCAGGGAAGAGGCCCTGGACTGCATCTTGGGTATGGGCGAGACGGAGGAAGCGGCCATTCGTAACTTCTGCAAGAGCAGGGGCATGTCCATCCGGGAGCTCGTGCTCGGCGATGAGATGCATAGCGGTGAGCTCGGACATCTGGAATGGGGTCGTCACTTCACCGCGGGCGATACATCCGTGAGGTGTGCGGGCCGCAGGGTCCCCGGTGGCGGTTTCATCGTCACCTGGTGGAAGTGATGCGGCGCCGGGCCTTCTCCATGGCTCACCTGAAACATCTCCGTGATGCCGGGATGCCGGATGGGTCCGACCCTGGCGAGTGGGAGGTGGTCACGGTCGCCGGGTCGGACATTGCCCGACCGAAGTCTCACCGGCGCTGGTTCCGGTGTGACAAGTGTCAACGCTTGGTGAGCGGTGCCGTGAACCCAGAGCGTCCCCATTCCTGCGGTGGAACGCTTCGTCCAACCGGGAAACCTTCGTTTGACCGAACATGAGCAACGTGCTACTCCTGGTAGAGCACGTAGAGGAGAGCAGACATGTCCGATCCCGCCCTGGCGACCACCGCCGCGCATCTGGTCCAGTCCGATCAAGCACCCCCCGCCCTCATCCCCGGTGACCAGGTCCCCGGTGAGGGCCAGCTGGTCGATCCGGCCGGTGACGTCGAGACTCGGGCCGCGGCTCTGCTGACAAAGAGCACCCAGGAGATCCTGATGTTGCTCGCCTCGGGTATGACCGAGGAGAACGCCCCTCAGCTGCTGATGAAGGTCCAGGCTCTGGCTCAGACCCAGCGGCAGCTGCTGCCCTACTTTGGCGGCTATCTGCAGCCGGAGCACGACCCGAGGCGGAAGCAGCGTGGGATGGCCAAGGCTTCGCGCAAGCGCCATGTCAGCGCCGAGTCCCATGCAGCTCGCACCATCCAGGAGCTGATGGCCGTGGCTGGCAAGCTCCAGGCGGAGTGGACGCTCCCCCAGACCATCCGGGCGGTCAAGGCGGCCCGGGACGCGGGCATGGAGGATGTCGCCAAGGAGCTCGAGGCCCGGGTGCGCGGTCAGGTCGGCATCAGCAGCGACCCGCCCAGCTCCACGGCCGGCTTCGGGAAGCCCGAGCAGGACAAGGTCGCCGAGCTGCTCACCGATCACATCGAGGATCGTTACACCGGAGGTAGTGGCATCAGCATCGCCTCCGGGGGCTATGCGGTCGCCTCGTCGAGCTACGGCGACTCGATGGGCTCCTCGAACCTCGGGTTGTCGCTGGATCTTCCTCAGCTCGCCATCGGCTACGAGGGCTACGTGGATCCGCTCGACATGGACGCTGACGACGAGCTGTGCGACGAGGAGATGGCCATGCTGGCTGAGGAAGGGATGGACATCGGCATGGCTATGTCTGGATCCGTTTCTTCTGGCGTTGTCAACGCCATCAACCCCTACTACCCCAACCCGCTGCCCATGAACGTCACGCCGGACGGAACGGACTACGGCCAGTCCGGCTCCCTCATTGGTCAGGTTGGTTCTGCCATTCTGTCGATGTCGGGCGACATCGTTGGTGGGGACGGTGAGGTCTACGGGTCTGTGGACGAGCTGCCTCCGTACGTCATTGGCTTCGAGTCCGATGGGACTACGCTCGCCTCGGAGGGGTAGCCCGTGCGTTGGTACTTCCCGACCAACTCCGGCGACTTCCGGCTACTCCCGGTTGATGGCGGGGACGATAAGCCCCTGCCGGATCGCTGCGATCTGCTGGTGGAGGACCCCACCCCGCGAGAGCAGGACATTCTGCACGACTTCATCCGCGAACAGCGCGGTCTCGGGTTTGCGGGGTCCGATGCTCGTTTCTCCCTGCTGGGGAGGTCGAAGGTCGAGCTGTCCTGTTCGGTGGCTACGGCCGGGCGTCAGCTGGCGAAGGATCTGAACCCACCCAGGGGCAACCTGACGGCTGTGCGCAGCAGGGCCGGAACCATGCTCGCCGTGGTGGACGCCAACGGTCTGGACGACGTCATGTTGGCGCTGGACGCCAAGGAGAACAAGGAGCGGGAGGCCAAGGAGGCCGCGACCAAGGAGGCCGAACAGACGGCCCTGGTGGCTCGCCAGGCAGCCGCAGCGGCCACGGCCAGGCGTCCCACCCTGTGCTGCCCGAACCCCCAGGAGCGGGCCCTGGTGCGCTCCTCGCAGGTGCTGCGGGAGTTCTGCACACCACGGCAGTGGCGAGACTGGTGCAAGTACGGCTGGTTGATCTGTCGTGGAGGCCTGACGGGTGAGCCCTACCGGGTCCACCACCGGCATCACCCCTTCGCCATCGAGAAGGGCTACGTCACCTGGAACATGTCCTGGGAGAGGGTCGTTCACTGCTACGACTGGGGCTACCCTCCCGCTGAGGAGGTCCTGGCCATCAAGCTGTTCCTCGAGCTCGCCGAGAACTGGATCCGCAACCCTTCCGGCTGGTTCGGTCCTGGGCCCAGCTTCGAGCACCCGCTGGGCTATGGAGGGTCCGACGGCACCTGGGATACCGGCTTCATGAGCAACCTGGGCGAACAGTTCCGTCAGATCGAGGGTCTGTTCGGTGGTGGATCGTGAGGATCGAACTGCGAGGCCTGACGCACATCCCCATGGGGGTCCATGTCAGTCTGAAGCCAGAGGAGTGGATGTTCGGGCTCGGTTCGATCATCGCATCGTCGGTCACCATCATCACCATCGCTGGTGGTCTCGAGAACGGCTTTCAGATGGCCTCCGTGCTCGGCATGACGGGCTCCCTGTCCATCCTCGGGGTGCTCACGGGCATCCGCATGGTGCGCCGCTGGCACAGAAAGCCTCCAGAGCCCATCGCGGGGACTTGCTGGTGGGTTCACGGATGGGGGTCGGTGGAGATCGAGAAGGTCAGCGCCACTCACGTGCACCTGCGTATCGAGGGATCCAACGAGACCATGCTCATCGACCTGGCGACCTTCGGGCGTCGGGCGACCTGCAGCCGGACCATCGAGGGGCTGCAGGAGCGCGAGGTGCGTGAGCTCGAGCAACGTCCTGTCGGGCTGCTGACGGATGAGCTCGGCCACTGAGCGGGATCGTTATGGAAATAGAGCATCTCCCTTGTGCGACTCCCTGGCTGACGGGAAGCCAGAAGTTGAGGTTGTATGTGAGCCTGAGTCGGCCAACCCTGCGGGATCTGCTCCAGATGGGGACACATAAGGAGCGGGGGATCGCATACAGCACCTTCCTGAAGGCTCGCCGCTGGCACACGGGGGGACGGTGGCTGTACCCCCCGCGGCATGTCGCGAGCCTTCGTCTTCTGCCGGAGATTCTTCGTAGATTGGTGTTGCGCGACATCTCGAGGAGCCGGCGGGTGTTCCCTGCCTTCCCTTCGCTGATCGCCCGAGAGCGTGAGCGCAGAGAGGAGGAACGCTTCGGTAAGCCGTGCATGGTTCATTTGGACCTGACCAAGCTCGAGATGCAGGGGCTGTTGACACGCCGAGGTCACCATGACCTGACCAGCTACGTGGTCAGGCTGGTGATGACCAGCAGCCTGCTGTCGGGAAGGTCCGTGGACAGGTCTGAGATAGCCCGCAACGCGCCGCGTTTCAGTCCGGCCAGGTCGAAGGGCAAGTACGGGGACATTCCACGTTCCTGCGAGCTCCCGACGGCTCATCAGATTCAGCGAGCCATCGAGTACAGGACGGCGACCCCCTACCCCGTCGGGGGACGGAATGGGTGGACCCTGTACTCCGCTCGGTGGATGGGGCCAGCCGTGGGTCGCCGCTTTTACTCGTCGCCCGATCTGTGGGTCGCTGCGATCTTCATGGAACGAAACGCGTACTGGCCGTGCCCGATCCCGCAGAACGAACGATGTGGTGAGGACTTCGAGCGGTACGACCCTCTTCCGGCCAAGCTCTTGAGGGATCCGGACCATCAGGGTCTGTGGGAGAGTCGTGTCGAGGAAGACTTCGTCGCGATCAACGAGGACCGGGACAGCCTCGATGGCGTGGACCTTGGGAGCTGAGTCTGCTACCATCATCTCTCGACTCGAAAGGAGACGAGAGCATGGACGTCTACACCGAGCGGAAACTGCGGCCAGGTGGTGACTCTGTCGCGGATAGCCTGGAGCTGATGAAGTCTCATCTCGAGCTCGTCTCAGGCGCCAAGCGTGAAGATCCGAGGCGTCGTAGGGCGCGTCACGTGCTGAAGCCCGTGTACGGTCGGAGTGGTGGCCAGCGACAGCGCTAGTTGTCCTCTCCCGTTTCCTGCCTCATGGCGTTTCCCATGGCAGCTCCGCGCTCTTCTCCGATAGCGATGCCGCGGCAGAACCCGGCGAAGCGCGTGAGAGCTTCTGGGCCTTTCCCGCTGTAGGTCGGCAGGAAGTTTCCGGCGCCGGGCATGACGGGGACCCTGGCTCTCATGATCCAGTAGTTCTCGTCATCGGGGTCGGGACCGATCTCGTACTCCGAGCCGTCCATCAGCTCGACGTACCTGTTCGGATCCTCCATGATCGTCTGACTGGCCTCCGCCGCGGCGAAGTCGGCAGCTTGGATGGTGTCCATGTCTCCTGGCTTCATCAGTTCATCGCTCATGGGGTCTCCTGGGTCAGCTCTCGCTGAACCATCTTGCTCACGTTGACGGCGAGGCGCAAGGCCTCGATCAGTCGAATGACGGACTCACACCAGGCCAGGTTCGTATCCAGATCTCGAACGGAGACCGTGCCTTGTGATTCTGGGAGTTGGTTGCCACCGCAGATGCGGGTGACGATGCCGATCTCACCGTCCAAGGAGCGCTGAAGGTCGATGATGATCTCGCCCCAGGTCTCCCTGGTGGGGGCCCGCTTGGCATCGTCCAGGTTCGTCAGGATAGTGTACTCGTCCTTTCGGACGAAGCTCACGCCATCGAGCGGGTAGCGTGACAGCCGGGCGTACAAGGCGTCGATGTAGGGGACCAGATCGTCTCTGTCCAGCATCATTCTTCTTCGTGCCACGGGAAGCGTGCCTTGCGCTGGTCTTCCGGGAGTGTCTCCGGATCGATCCAGTCTTCGAGGACATACCCATCGTCGAACTCGTAGCTCACGTCGCCGTCGTCCTCGAACCAGCACCTCGAGCCGTGCATGCCCGAGGTGTAGTGTCTACCGTCGTGACCCATGGGCCGCTCGCAGAAGTCACGGTCGTCCTTGGGCGAGACCAGGCGGCAACACTCCACGGGCCCTGTGGGCTCGGGAGGTTCGATGCGGAAGGAGAGAGGGACAGTTGTGCCACAGCGTGCGTCGCGGCTTCTGTCTTCCTCGAAGCCCTTGGTGATGCAGCCGAGGATGCGGTACAGCTCCTCCAGCGCGCCAGGAACGGTGGATGCCCTGGGGAAGTCGATGATGAGCCTCACACGGCAACGCTCATCTGGTTCCACGTAGAAGGGATGGAGCTCGACCTCGACGTCTGCCGTGACGGTTGTGGCCTCTCCACGACGTCGTCCGGTGTAGGAGACCTCGTAGGTCAAGACCTGCTCCGCTCCGGTGCCCTTACGGGTCGGTGGACCCATCTTCTTCAGCTTGACGCTCATCTCTGCCTCCACTGCTTGTCAGCCTCGATCACAGCCTGCCCGACGAGCTCTGCCATTATCGGGGGGACGGCGTTGCCGATGACGTAGTAGTTCTCGCCACTCTTGGCTCCGAAGCGGTAGTCGTCGGGGAAGCCCTGGAGCTTGGCGAACTCAGCCCAGGTGACTCTACGGGCCTCGGGCACCCGGCAGGTGTCCTTGGGCTTGCGTGGGCCCGGGTCGATGGTCCAGAAGTACAGGTTGCCCTTCGTGCTCACGGTGGGGGTGGGCCTCGATGTCGGCCTGCCGGTGGCGCCCTTGTGTTCTGACCGGACCCACCCCTCTCCGAGCACGGTGGAGGCCGGGACGCGTTCCTGGCGGGCTTCTGGCCAGATGATGGGGCACGGACCGCAGACCAGGATGACGCGCTTTCTGTCCTGGGCCAGGCCCATCTGTGCGGCGTCCATGATCATCCACTGGACCGACGCGTACCTCGAGCGGGCTTCGGCGAGGATCTCCTGCCAGTAGCCGTACTCTTTGGCCAGGGTGTCGACGTTCTCTGCCATCAGCCATGTGGGCCGGATCTCGTCGACCCTCTCCCACGTGGCAGGCCAGAGGTTGCGGGGATCGTTCTCTGCCTTGCGCTTGCCGGCCCTCGAGTAGGGCTGGCACTCCGGGGAGGCCCAGACCGCGTCGCAGGACAGGTCTCCTCCGATGGGGAGCTTGAGGTCTTGGACGAGGGCCGGGTGCCCGTTGTTCTTCGAGATCTCCACCGCGAAGGGCTCGAGCTCGTAGCAGGACAGCAGCTCGAAGCCGGCGTTCTTCATGCCGACGGAGGATCCTCCTCCGCCGTCGAACAGGACCCTTGCAGTCAGCTTCATCCTTTCCTCCCCTCGTAGACGGTTTTGTCGATCCGGAGGATCTTCCAGGCCCTGTGGCTCCAGCGCTTGCCCCGTGCGACGTGCGCCCCATCGGCGGGTCCGATGGCCTTGGCCATGCGGATGAAGGCGATGTTCAGGTACGTGCGCCGGGTGCTCTGGTGCTGGAGATCGATCATGATCCAGACAGGGCTCACCCCACGCAGCAGTCCGTTGGCGATCTTCCGGGCGGCACCTCTTCGGCTGCCCGTCATGCGAGCTTCTCGAGATCCCGCTCCATGCGTTGCTTCAGGGCCTCGAGCCGGTCGATCTCGGCGGCACACAGGGCGCCGGCCTTCTCGAGCTCGCGCTGGCGGTCTGGGATGGCTGAGAGGCTGTAGGAGACCTGCTCTGGGCGCCTGGGCTTGGGCAGTCGCTTGTCCCACTTCGCGTCCCACCAGCTCGGCCACAGGTCGAAGAAGTGCTTCAGGCCGCTCTTCCAGCCGCGCCAGAAGGTCTGCAGTGGCGATGCGTAGGAGGCCGCGGCCATGGCCAGCTCGCCTCCGGTGTGCTCCGCGTCGTGTTCCGGGGTCCATCCCTCTACCGAGAAGTGGCGTCTGCGCTCCGAGGCGATGCGCACGTAGCCGGATGGGTAGTAGCCGTCGACGAGCTCGGCGATCTCGGGGCTGATGGGGGTCTCTCCCTCTTGGATCCATGCGTTCGCCTGGGCGTCTCCTCTCGCCCACGCGGAGGTGAACGCGACAGAGTACATGTTCTCGCTGGGGACCTCGAGACCGGCGAGCGCGGAGATCGCTCCAGCCACCTCGGCGTCGTGCTTCATGCCCTGGAGCTGGCTCTGGAGCTTCCACAGCTCGAGGGTCACGACCATGCCCACATCGGGACGGTCCTGGTTCAGCGCGTCCATCAACACCCCGGCCAGCCCCATGGGGAGGCTCGCAAAGACCGTCCCTGGTCGCATGGCGGGCAGGATGTCGGCGTAGCCGTCACCGTGGTCGACGATCACCCAGGGTGGTTCGAGCCCCTCGGGGCAGGGAGGAACCGAGGGGGGCGGTCGGAGCCCTTTCAGGTCGAGCTCGGCCTGCTGGATGGCGTCTTCAGCGCGAGCTTCGTCCTCTGGGGACAGCTCCGCATCTCCGAGGTCCTCGTGGTCGCGTCGCGTCATCGTCTATCTCCGTGTCGTCGTGCCCGGTCGTCGCCCTGGCCGGGCCAGGTGCGCTTGGAGCGTTTTGGTTTATCGTGGCTGTCCGAGTCCTCACCACCGCGGCCATCGGTCCGCCAGCTGCACCGGCACAAGCTTCGGCCCATCCGGCAGTGCTTGCATACCCACAACGAGGGAGCGCTCCCGATACGGTCGAAGCCGGCGGAGGTGGGCCCGTGATAGCTGACGGACATCATGCCCACCTCGGCGAGGTGCTCCTCGTCCCATCGCAGGGGTCTGGGTACATTGGCCATGCCCATGTCAGCTTCCAAGGTCTCCACGGGTGGCTTCGGCGGTCACCTCCAGCATCAGGGAGAGGATGCGGAAGATCCAGTTCAGCACTGCTGCCCCCTTCACCGATAGGGGGCGCTCATCGCACAGCCCGGAGATGTGCCGGAAGTGAACCGTGAGCTCGGCGATGACGGGCTTTTCGCTGATGTCCGCGCTCAGGGAGATGCCCTGTGCGAAGCCGTCGAGCACCGAAGCGTCGATGCGGTTGGACAGTGGCTTGGGCATGAGGACGCTCTCGAGGTCTCCCTCGAAGCGTCCGTGCAGCAGCTTGCCGTAGCTATCTGCGGCCTCGGCGGCCCTGATGATCCATTCCAGGGCCTGGCGCCCCTCGACGCCGTCAGGGTTGCATATCATCCAGTGCTTCAGGGGGCCGGGGATGCTGCCCTCGACGATGGAGGGCAGCGCCATTCCCAGCTTGATGACGACGTGGGTGGGACTGTCCTTGTCCTTCTCGGCCCGCAGCCAGCTGCGCTCCTGGTCGAAGATGGCCGATCCGACGGTGTCATCGAAGCTGCTCGGCATCTGTGGGACAGCGCTGCGTGGGGCCTGACGCTTGGGCATCGGGGTGCTGTGGAAGACCTTTCCTTTTTTCTTGTCGTCTGCCACGCTACACCTCGAACTCAGCCGCTTCGTGGAAGGCTCGGCGGTTCTCCCAGCCCGAGGTCACGACCATGGAGGCGTACATGACAGCGTCGCCGTCTCGCACGATCTGTCCGGTCCACTGGTCGCAGGTGACAGTGTCCAGGTGGAACGGGGTCATGACCTGGTCGTTGGCCACGTCCATGGGGATGGCCACCATGTCGCGCACCAGGCTCTTGGCGCGCTCTTGCTCCTGGTCCTCGACCACGGCCAGCAGGCTCTCGAGGTCTTCGAGGCTGGTCGCCTCGTCGAACAGCGGGATGCGGGTGGCCGGGACGCGTCCGACGGTCATCTCGTTCTTCTTGGCCAGGGAGACAGCCTGGGCACCGTAGCAGCTGCGGATCAGGGGCTCCCACACCGCACTCCACCAGGCCCGGGACGGGGCCCGCTCGAGGCCGACCACCACGCCGTCCAGCAGGATGATGGCTCCGACCTGGTCGTGGACCAGCTCGAACTGGGCGACGAAGCTGTCCAGCTGCTCGGCGAAGGACTCGTAGAAGCGACGCATGTGCCCGTTGTCGGGGATACCGACGGAGGAGTTGTAGGTGCCGATGGAGCTCCACATGCGGCTGTAGCCTTCATGGCCGGTGTCTTGGCGCTTGTTGGTCGCCACCTCGCGCAGACCCAGCGGAAGGATGGCGAGCCGGTGCTGGCCCAGCTGGATGGTGTTGGGCTGGGAGGACTCGATGCAGACGGCGTTGCGGAAGTCGTGCCGGCTGCGCTTGGCCACCAGGCCCGCGCCCATCATGGCGTGGTCCTGGGTGTGCTGCTTGGTCATGTAGGCGGCGTGCGCCGGGATGATGATGGGCTTGTCGCTCCTGTTCTCCACCATGATGGTGCCGTAGTCGGCGGTTCCGACGAAGGCCTCGGTAGGGATCTGGAAGCGGTCGTCCTCGACACCGGGGTCGGTGAGGATCAGGGGCACGACCTGCATCAGTCCAACGGACTGCATGCGGCCAGCGCGGCATCCGCGCAGGGCGTCACGGGCGGTGATGGTGTTCATGGTGTTCTTCCTCGTCTATCCATACTCGAGCAGGGTGCGGTGGATGATGGGTCGGTCGTCTGGCAGGCCCATCTTCTGGGCGGTGCGCATCAGCGCCAGTGTCTTGTCCGTGATTCGCTGGACAGAGACGTCCACGGTGAGGTTGTCGTAGTCGGTGCCGGAGATCTCAATCCCGAGGAACAGCTCGTCGCTGTCGTATTCGGGGTGTGACTCTGCCCGGGTGATGACGGCGCCTTCTCTTCCGTACTTGTATTCGCTGTTGATGATGTCCGAGACGGCACCATCGACGGTTTCGTATTCGCTGTCGTCGACCCGGCTGGAGTAGATGTGATCGGGCCGGATGCGGATGACCTGCTTCTCTTCGGTCCGATTGTCCGCAGGGGTCGCGCACACCGGACAGAAGCGCATGCCGATAGTCATCTCGGGGTGGTCGCAGATGGTCTCGAGGACCGAGCCCATGATCAGCAGCTCGGACGGCTCGATGGGTATCAGCAGCCAGGTGCGGGCGGAGTAGCTGGTTCCCATGGTCTCATCCCTCCAGCATGGCCACGGCCTTCTGCGTCAGCAGCGCCAGGCCCTGTGCGGGGTCGCTCTCCAGCAGTCCGCGGACCAGGGACAGGCCCAGGGCGGCGGGGTCGGAGACCGGCATGGTGGTGGTGTGGCCCGGGGCGAGCTCACGGACGCTGCTCTTCTCGCCGGCCATGACGGGGCAGAACTGGAAGACAGGGGTGTCGATGCCCATCTCGCGGACCTGGCCCATCACCTCGGCCACGCGGCCCGCGGGGGCGTTCTCGTAGCCGTCGGAGATGATGAAGACCACGTCGGGCTCATCACCCAGGGCGCGCACCAGGGGCATCGCCAGGGAGCTATCGCCGCGGGGGCGCACCATCTCGATGTCGATGGCGTCCGGCATGCCGACGGTGGCCTGGTCCATGACTCCGCCACAGTAGGTGACGCTCGCCGACTTGGTGGCGGTGGCCAGCAGGGTGTCGCGCATGGCCAGGGCGGTGGCCATGGGGCGCAGCTTCTGCTCCTCGGAGCCGGCCATGGAGTTCGAGCAGTCCACGATGACGTGAACCTTGTCGTAGCTCATGCCGAGCAGCTCGGCTGCGGAGCGGGCCTTGCGCTGCAGGGCCATGGCGATGCGCGTGTCCATGCCCACCTCGAAGGCGTGGATCCATAGCTGGACCTGGCCGAGCTTCATCGGGTCGAAGTCGACGGTGATGCCGGCGGCCTTGGCCCGCTTCTGGACCTGGCCTCTCTGGCGCTGGGTCATGCCGCCCTTGCTCCGGCCCTTGCTGTCGGTCCGGGAGGTCAGCTCGAGGATCTTCTCCTTGGGGACATCGGGGTGGTGCTGGCTGCGGATGCCCTCGAGCACCTCGGTGGGCAGCGAGGCACCCTTGTCGAGATCGAGCTTGGCCAGATGGAAGGCGCGGAACAGGTTGCTCGTCCACTGCCAGCGGCCCGGGTCACGGCCAGAGATGAAGCACAGGGCCTCGGCGATGCGCTCGGTCTTCCAGCCCTCTTCGTTGGCGCTGGGGACGTCGGGGCTGGCGGGGGCCAGCTTGCACATCAGGTCGATGAAGGCCCGCTCGCGGGGATCGAATGTGTGCTCGTCCGGAGCAGCGACCTTGTCGAGCCAGATGGCGGCGGAGCTACAGATGACACCGAACTCCCGGTTTCCCAGGGCGTGGCGCAGGGCGTTCTTGAGCTTGGCGCGGTACTTGACGGCCCACCAGTGCAACTTGGTGGAGTCCAGGATGGCCGAGAGGATGACCTTGCGGGTCCGGGCGTTGTTGACCCGGTCCTTTCGCAGCTGGTCGAACAGCTTGAACATGCGCTGGGGCGGCAGCTGGCTGACGAGCTTGCTGATGGCACGCCACTCGTCCGGGTTGACGACCGTCTGGACAGCTTGTCCGATGGGCGTGGAGAGCAGCCGCAGCAGGACCTGGGCCTTGGCACGGTCCAGGGCACCGGGCATGGAGGCCATGGCGGCATAGATGCGGCGGTCCACCGCGAAGGCACGCTCGTGGATGGCGTCCTCGGCGGCCTGCTGCTCTTGCTTGGTGTTGTAGGCGGTGGCTCGTCCGGTGCCGGTGCTCACCAGGTCCAACCAGGACATCAGGACCAGGCCGGCCTCGACGGCGTTACCGTTGGTCTCACCGCGGGCGATGGCCCTGGGCACATCAGCCAGGGGCAGGCTCAGCAGGCCCAGGGACAGCGTGGACAGCTGGGTGTCTTCATTCATGGCGTCCTCCGTCTCTATTCGGAGAGGCGCAGTGAGAAGCCGAGGTGGGGAATCGAGGGGTTGGGTTGAAGATCGGGGAGTGACCCCCGAGGCCTTCCCGGTGTGAACGGGACGCTCTACTCTGAGCTATCTTTCTGAATCCTCGATGTAGCTCTCGGCTCCTGACTGTGTCTCCGATGACGTTTCTTCCGGTGATTCGTTCGCTACCAGGAGTAGCAAGGGGGAAGGATCACGTCAAGAGAAAATGTGGACGCTGCGGGATGTTGGGCTGAACCCCTTCGATGATACCCGGCCACGGGGGTCGGGGATTGGGCTGAACCCAGCACCCCCAGGCGCTGTGGGTCGTTCCGATGGAGAACGGGGCCCTGTGCCCGGGGGTGAGTGGACGATGCACGTCAGGAGATCGAGTTTGGGTGCCGGGGCGTTTTGGTGAGTGAAACGGGATACGATCCCGCGACCTCCAGCTTGGATGGCTGGTGCTCTGACCAACTGAGCTATTCATTCTGAAACACCGACTGAGTTCTCGATCTCCATGGCGTGCTCTCCCCATGGAAGGCGGTCGGTGTGGCCGGCGAGTCGAAGCCGAAGCTCGCTCGCCGGCCGTGACCGGCTTCTTCCTGGGGGGGAAGACTGTGGTTACTTCGATGATGCCCAGCCATGGGGGCCGGGAATGGATCTGCGAAGTGGTGACGATTCAAAGAAGGGGTGACGGCTGGGCGAGGGAGCGTCGCGGTTGGGTATTCACCTGAAGAATGGTTGTTCCTGGAGCGACGCGAAGCTCCGACCGTCTCGGACACGAACTTACAAGGCTCCACCAACAGTGTCAAGCGGCTTCGTTGTTTTTCTTGGGAAGGACCCCGGAGAGGGTCCATGATATGCTCTGGGCATGCTCGCCATCCAGCTGCTCTCGTCTCTGTCGTGCGCGCCCGAAGGGCTGCGCAGGGGTGCTCTGTACCGGGTGGTGAACATGAACGCCGAGACCGAGGCCGGAACCAGGAAGCTGCGGGGGGTACAGGCCAGGATGGGTTGGGTCGAGCGCCAGTTCGGTAGCTGCGTCAAGCGTGTGACCGAGATGCTGCTCATCGACCTCGGCTACAGGATCTGGGATCACGAGTATCCTCGCATCGTGCCGTTGATCCCGTGGCTCGGGCGTGAGGTGAGGGATCTGAAGGACGACTTCACCGGAGGCTGGAAGCTCCTCGAGTCGGCCTGCGAGCTGGACGAGGCCGGGGATGATGACGGGGAGATCGTCCTGGGAGCTGTCAAGCTCGTTCCCCGTCTGTCCGAGGACGTCCGCACCATCATCGACTGGTACGTGGAGCTCGATGAGCGACCCGACATCTTGCGCATGGACATGAAAGAGGCCTACGACATCGCTCATGCCTGGCACGAGCAGCTGAAGGTCAACGCGGAGAAGGGCATGCCCCGGCCGGGTGTTGTCGTGCTCGATCTGGGGTCTGTCACGGAGGGGGACGCGGCTCGCGGATGGACACTGCAAGATCTGGATACCCGCAAGCGTATCGAGGCCGAGGGCAAGGTCATGGGCCACTGTGTCAGCGGTCGGCAATACTGGGATCAAGTCCGGGACGGTCACTCGAAGATCTACTCTCTGCGTGACCCGGCTGGACGTCCATGGGTGACCTGGCAGGTGACAACACCGGAGGGCGCTGTCAGTCCAGAGGGCGCTTCGGTGAGCATCTCCCAGGTCAAGGGCCGGGGAAACCTCAACGTGGCCTCGTATGAGCCCGGGAGGTTCGATGGGCTCGACGATGTCGAGACCTGCGATCTGATCCGGGACCTGGCTGTCATCGCCTCGGGGTGGGTCCTGACGGGGGTGGCAGAGATCGATGGGCCCACCGCTGACAGGTTGAAATCCAGCACCGATCTCGCCCTCTCTGTCGCCATGTTCGGCAAGCCGAGCCAGGTCGTCGAGGGCGACGAGGAGGCTGACGAAGACGACGAGCAGTGGGAGGACAGGTACCCGCCCGTGCTGGCCTGTCCCAACTGCGGCAACGATCTGTCGTACGAGATTGGTGCCTTCGCCAACGTCGGTCGTCGGATTCACATCGAGGTGACCGATGGTCGTCGGAGCCAGTCGGTGATCGTGAGCGGTGGAGATCCTTATGACTGGGAGCTCTCCGAGGTCCGAATGGAATGCCACGACTGTGGCCATGTCTGGGACTTTCCGCGCGGAGAGATTCAGGTCAGGTACTATTAGTCCGCTTTTGACCCCCTCTTCTCGACACTTGCTCCACTTGCGGTAAAAAAAGATCTACATTCGGCTTGACCGTCTCTGCCACCCTGGGTAGAATCCTCTCGAACGTCGCCGGACTACCCGGCACTCACCAGGATCCATCGTCATGTTCGCCTCTTCCTCCAGAACACATGTGCAGCCGATGCAGCAGGCCGTGATCAACGCGATCGCCGCCGGCCGGCTGTCCACGTGCGTCGAAGGGAAGCGTAACGAGGACGGTCGGCCCACCGAGAGCCGGAGTTCCCTCTGACGTAGCACCTCCCCAACGTCACAAGGAACCCCGGCCCACCAGCCGGGGTTTCTTGCGTCAGGGGCTGGAGTTTCTCCAGTAGGTGTTCACCTCTTTGACATCATGAATACGAATGGACGCTGCGGGAGCGGCGCCCCCTGGAATGGTCCAGGGGGTGTCGTTCCCCACACACAGCGTGGCGGGTACGGAGATCCGTGCCCAGGTCGAGATCGAGCACGAGCTCTCTCCCGCCGGTACCTCTGTGCCCGCCATTGCTTTTCATTTTTCATACCCCCGTAGCTCAGATGGATAGAGCGCAGCCTTGCGGAGGCTGAGGCCCCAGGTTCGAGTCCTGGCGGGGGTGCCATTTTCTCATGCCCTGGTAGCTCAGCTGGATAGAGCGCTGGTCTTCGGCACCGGATGTCGGGGGTTCGAGTCCCTCCCAGGGCGCCATCTCCTACGTCCCCATAGCTCAACTGGACAGAGTGCTGGTTTCCGGTACCAGAGGCTCCAGGTTCGAGTCCTGGTGGGGACGCCATTTTCTTCAACCTTTGCGGGGCCGTGGTCTAGCGGTCAAGGGTGTTCGACCGACTGGTTAGAACGGAGTAACTCTGTCTAACCATACTGGAGATGTTCATGCCTGCTGCGAAGACCGAGAAACGAAAGGAAGCTGTAAGACTTCGGGTTGAAGAGCGCCTTAGCGGCAATGAGATCGCCCGTCGCCTTGGAGTAGCTAAAAGCTCTGTCTGCAACTGGGTAAAGGACTATCCACTCACCCCGAAAGAGCGAAGTCGGTTCCTTTGGCGCCCAGGTAGAATAAAGAGAGAACAAGGAGAATCATCGAAGGCGTATGAGATGACTATGGGTCGTGATCTATCCAGGCAGGAGAAGGGAAAGATCGCTGAAGCTGCTGTCATGTTCAGGCTTGTGCTCTGTGGATTCAACGTGTTCGGATCAGTGTTCGACGGAGATTCAGCTGACTGGATGGTAGAGGATCCGGAAACGAAGCTGACGCACAGGGTGCAGGTTAGATGGGCTCGTCCTGAACGGTACGGTCTTCCTGCCATTAAGCTCCGGTTCGGCGAAGGTCGTGGAAAAACACGGCCTCCCCAAGAGGGAGATTTCGATTTCATTGTTGGTTACGACCTTTTTACGGATACTTGCTATGTCTGGTCATGGGACGAGGTCAAGCAGTATACGTCGATGATTACGACTTGCCGAGAAGCAGAGGAGCAGTGGAGTAAACTAAGGGGATGAGGGCCAAGCGTCGAGCCGCCAGCCTGTCACGCTGGAGTAAAGCGGGTTCGAGTCCCGTCTTCCCCGCCATTTTTCACGTTTCTGTGGGCCGTTAGCTCAACTGGCAGAGCAACGGACTCTTAATCCGTAGGTTCGGGGTTCGATTCCCCGGCGGCCCACCATTTTCCCGTGCCCCAGTAGGCTAGCGGTCCAGGCCGGCGCCCTCTCACGGCGCAGCTCGCGAGTTCGAATCTCGTCTGGGGTACCACCCTTCGTCCATCCATGCCGGCGCAGCTCGCGATGCTACACACGTGTTCTAATCCCGTTCGGGGTACCACTTCACAACCACGCCTATCGCCCTCGTGGTGAACACGCGGAGCGGCTGTAGGCTGATGGCTGTAGGCTGATGGCTGTAGGCCATCGAAGGTGCTACCCTGTCCACTGACAGGAGGTCACCATGAGCGCAGTCAAGTGGATGCTCGCCAATCGCTACAGCTGGATCGACAGGCCCGGCCTGGACATAGCTGTCGATGAGAGCTTCGAGGGCCTGTACGACACCGTCAGCGAGGCTTTCCTGTCGATCAACGAGGCCTTCGACGAGATGCTCGAGCGTTACCCTGGTGGGATGAGCATGAACAAGGTCGTCCACGATGACCGAATCGTCGTCAGGCTCAGCGGGGTTCCCTTCGCTGGTACGGCATCGTGGATCGCACAGAAGCTCGTGGATCTCCGGGAGATCGTCGACGAGTCGGATGCGACTCTCGAGTACATCAGCCCGGCACCTGGCAATGTGGTGATCGTGGTCGAGTTTCCACCGGGGACCATCTCCAGAGAGCACGGCGAGCGTGTCCTCGAACAGCAGAGGCGTGAGCAGGAGGCCGAGGCCTTCGGCACCGCCGGTCCCTGGATCTACGCCAACCGCTACGCCTGGTCGAGCGGCCCACCGCGCAAGCTGTGATCGCTACCAAGCGATCGTGAGGATCGATCCATGGCCGAGATGTCACGCCCCCTCGCCGTCATGCTGTTCGGACACGGCGCCGTCAGGGTGGACAACCTCGGCGGGAACCAGGACCGTGCGAACCGGATCGTGCAGATGGCCGAGCTGCCACTGAGCGATCTCGAGGATCGGTCCGAAGACGAGCTGAACCGGACGGCCTTCGGGTTCACCACCGGCGACGACATCCATCTCCCGACCCGCTACTTCTCCAAGGAGCGTGTCCCCTTCGTTGACTCGGCCATTCCCAAGGCCCTGCTCCGACATGACGGCAGCCTGGTTCCTCTTACAGAGAGACTGGCCCGGACGGTGGAGCGCGAGAGCTCTCTCGATGTGCGCTGCCAGGCGGTCGTAGAGGCCGATCCGGTGGCCACCATCCACCTGTTGGCCCAGGAGATCCGACGACTGCGGAGCTTCGATGATGATCCGGACAAGTGGACGGCGTGGAACTGGGACGCCAGCCCGGTGCTCTTGCGCTGGGATGAGGAAGACCCAGACAGCCCGGTGCTACTGGACCGCGTGACCGGGACCGGGTGGATCGATCCCGGCACTCACCCTGGCTTCTACCACGTGACCACGGCTCTGTCGGAGGTCCGCGCTTCGGCGCTCAAGAGCCGGCTGCAGCTGCTGCGCGAGACCAGTCCAGACTTCGAGCTGCCGGACAAGCCCTACCACCGATACGGCCTCTACCCGAAGATGGGTCTGGGTGGTAGCACCATGGACAGGCACCCCGACACCGTCAGCGTGACCTACGACAAAGGTCGCGCCCTGTGGCTGCAGCGCGGCATCCGGCTCGCGGTGCGCTGCGCGAACGCCCAGTGCAAGCAGGGGTCTCCGGTCGATGTCTCCGAGATTGTCGAGTTCTGTCTGGACCTGCACGGCTTCTCTGGCGGGATCACCGCCGCGGTCAAGGCAGCTGGAGAGCTCCAGCTGGCCAGGATGTACGCCAAGTACCTGCTCTGGATGGAGATGTGGGACGAGTTCCCCGTCCCATGGCTCGAGGACGTAAGGGCCCGGATCGCCAAGATGCCAAAGCGTCTACAGTGGGCGATGACCGAAGCGATGGAGCTAAACCTGTTTCACTCCGGGCAGCTCGTCAGGGTCGATGGTGAGCTCACCTTCTCGTTGACGGCGGGTGAGGATATCGAGGGACAGCGAGAGGGATACGGTGTCGGGCCAGAGACCGCGTGGAGCGACGGGTACGTTGACTTCTCCGATATCGGAGCCTGGGTAAGAGCTCTGCTCGAGATGTGGTCGGACGACCTGGAGAGCAACGAGGCCGTCTCTTCGGAGATGCTGGCCAGAGGGGCCGCACACTGCGATCCAGAGGATCTGGACCAGCTTGGCCGGGACTATGGCCCATACGACGTGCTCCAGATTCTCGATGGCTGGCTGTCGAGACTGAACGGCCTCAGCTTCGAGTGCGCCCGCATCGGGTTCCTCGTGGAGCCGGAGAAGCTGGCCGGACACAGCCCCGATGAGGTCGGGATCGTGCAGCTACAGCTCAAGGCCGGAGCGGGGGCCGTGGACGTAATGCTCGAGGAGTGGGAGATCACCCTGCGTCCCGAGGATGTGCGCCTGGTGCCCTACGCCGAGATCGACCGGGCCGTCTCCGGTCAACGTGCCTGGAGCCGCTACGAGGTCGCCGGCTTCGCCAACACCATCGTCGAGCAGTTCGGGGCCGATCCGTATGCCATCAACAATGGCTTGTGCGAGGAGTTCGCCGACGCCCTGGTCAACAGGCTCGGTCCGGGGGCCGTCACCGAGTGCGCGGAGCTCGACTCTCCCTTGGCTGGTCACTGCTGGGTCCGCTACCTCGGACGGGTCTACGACTCCGAGGCTCCCACCGGGGTGGACTACCCCTGGGAGCTTCCTCTGTACCGACGCATGAGCACACCCATCGAGCCGGCGACGGCTTGGTACGGCGAGGTCTAACGCCCTCGGTGCTTCGAGTGACGCTTGCGGGCCTTGCGCCATCCGGCGCCGAACAGCTGGGGGTAGTTGACCTGTAGGGTCGTCTTGGCTGCGCCCATCCCGGCGGGCCCCGCGGCCTGCATGATGGCCACCCTCCAGGCTGGGAGCCCGATGGTGCCAGGAGCCTGTCGGCTGCTGGCCACGATGGCGGGGTAGCTGCTACGGAACAGCTTCTCGGCCCCTGCGGTGTCGCCGATGGACGCCAGCTGCAGGGCACGCTTGTAGGGGGCGAGGATCGCGGTCATGGGGATCTCCTGTCTCGTATGTTGGTATGTTCGATCTTATCCGATTTCAGACGATGGTGTTGACGGGCTGTCATCGTCTGGATAGAGCAGTGATGCTTGCAACTGACTGTAGCCCCTTAGCTCAGCTGGATAGAGCAACGGTCTTTGACTAAAAAGGAGCCCTCTTGTGGAAGATCGGGAAGACGGTCAAAAAGGGTGAATACGTCTATGCGGTGGTGCCGGATCATCCCCGAGCTATCAAGTTCGGGTACATTTTGGTTCATCGCGTTGTGATGGAGAACCACCTTGGAAGACTTCTCGATTCAGGTGAGATCGTTCATCACGTGAACGGCGACAAGAAGAACAACGACATCTCGAACCTCGAGGTCATGAGCAAGCGAGAACATGCCCGAAGGCACGCCTTGGCTGTCGGAAGAGCAATGGTTGAGCTTCGGTGCCCGTGGTGTGGAAAGATTTTCGCTGTTCGACGAGGACAGTCGTTCCTTGCGAAAGGATATGAATACACATGCTGTTCCAGGCGGTGCCGTGGCAGGTTCAGCAGGATGATTCAGCTCACCGGAAGAACACAAGAGGTGGAGGATGCTATATCGGGGAACCTCGTAAGGGAGTTTCGCTCCTACGACGATCCCGAGGAAACCCACGGCCGTGGGGATCCGTAGAGGCCATACGCATCCCGCCTGTGACGGCGAAGAGATGGTCCGGACTACAACACCCTCGGGTGGCCGTGGAAACACGGTGTGGTGAAGCTAAACCGTGGGTCCTGGGTTCGAATCCCGGAGGGGCTGCCAGTCTGTTGACTTCGTGGCGTTGGGGCGTGGTGGCTGGTAAGATACCGCCATGCTCACGACCATCATCGCCACGACCATCGTCACGGACCCTCGTGACACCTCCCGCAAGAGCAGGATCCAGGCTCTGGCCGGACGCTCGGGTCTCGATGTCAGGGCCATCTCTGGCGGACGCAAGGAGCCGACCCTGCAGGAGATCCTGCAGCGGTCGATCTCCATCGCCCGAGCCTGTGACCCTTCCTGTGTCGAGGCGTTGGCGGAGATCATCGGACCTGATGGTCTGGGTGTCATCGCCAAGGGCATGGCCATCAACCGCCCGAACATGGCGGCCTCTATCGTCCCGATGCTGCCGTGGGTTTCCCGTGGACTGTGCCGGGAGTATCGCAGGATCTCCAGAGAGAGAAACGCGGCGGTGGCCGGCTTTCAGCTGGCCAATATCGCCGACAGGCTCGGTCGTAGGCACAGCAAGGACGGTCTGATGAGCGTCATCGGCTGGGCCCATACCACGGGCATTCAGCTGGACGCTGTCGGGCTGGTGCACGCCATGCGGGCCGCTGGCCTGTATCTTCCCGAGAACCACGCGACCTGTCACAAGGACGATGTGGCAGACACGCTTCCTCCCGCTGTCCAGGTCATGGTCTGGCGCGATGGTGGCCGCATCGATCGGCTGGTGACCCCTGAGCAGTTCGCCGCCGAGGGTAACGCCATCAACCACTGCATCGGTGGCGACGATCATGAAAGCTGCGAGGCCGATGGGCGCAGCGGATACTTCCAGAAGAGCCGTGACGGGTCAGGGGCTGCGTTCTCCTACCGTACCACGAACCTGGACAATCTCTACGCCACCGAAACTCAGCTCGGTCAGCCGCAGGGCACCGTCTGGGTCAACATGAACGACAACGACCTGCCCAATCGCGTGACCGAAGCTTATGGCTTTGGGGATGGAGCCATCGACGATGTGGTCGCCAGGGAACGTCTGGTGCGGTTCTTGGTCCAGACTCCGGGCCTGGAGCCGTTCCCTATCACCGGCTCGACTCGGTACCTCGACCCCTTCCGTTCCGATCTGGCCCAGATCGAAGTCGACAGGTACCTGGACGATGACGAGGAAGAGCACGACGAGGACGAGGAAGAGTACGAGGACGAGGAAGAGTACGAGCCCCATGTTCCCGCTGGCCCTCCTCCGGTGCTGCCGGCCGACCTGCTTCCAGAGATGCCACCGGACCCTCCGGTTGGCGGACCTCACGCTCAGGCTCTGGCCGGAGCCCATGGCCTGCTGATCCAGGCGGTCGATGAGCTTCGGACGAGACTGAACGATGGGATCGACCCAGTCGATGCGCTGGCGCTGCCCTCCCAGTTGCAGGTTCCTTTCCCCGGTGGGCCCTATCCGACCTGGTTCGTTATCCTGGGGTCGCTCGAGAGCTGCTTGCGGGGACGCTACGGCATCCAAGGGCGACAGGGCACCTACTTTCAGCGGCAACGGCCTTGGGACGAACAGAATCCGGTGATCCGGCTGCACGTACACGATGACGGAGCCGTGCTCGTGAGCTTCAACGACATCTTCGATTCGGCGGTCGATCATCCCGAGCTGCAGGCCGCTCCGGTCATTCAGCCATGGCTACGAAATCGCGGGATCGATGCGCTCGGGATCAAGCTGTGGGTCAACCCGACTCATGCAGAGCCCCACGACATCATGGTCTCGATCGATATGTTCGATGACGAGGCGGAGGCCGGAGCCCCCGGTGTTTTCCCAGTCCTGATCGATGGCCGTCCCGTGATCGAGCCACGTATCGAGTGCCCCATCGATGACCTGTTCACCGCCACGACCCCGGCGTTCGAGCGGTTCATCACCGAGCACGACGCGGCCCAGGAAGAGGAACAGGGTGATGGTGACGAGGGTGATGTCCCCGCTGTCGTTCCGGGTGTCGCCCAGCTCGAGCCCGGCCAGGGCGAGTGCGAGGATTGCGGCAACAGGGTTGCTGCTCACTTGCTCGAGGGTGGCCTCTGTCATGAATGTCGGCATGAGGACGCTGACGAGGATGAGCTCGGAGCGGCCCCAGGGCTCTGTCCGGAGTGCGGAGAGGTAGGAGAGGCCTCGTACTTCGACACCGAGGGTGGCCATGATTACGCGTTCTACACCTGCAACCGTGCAGGATGTAGCTACAACGATCAAGACAGTAACTGGCGGGTCCCGATCGATCGGCACTACGAGATCACAGCCGACGATCCTCCACCCTTCGACGATGCCACGATCGTCTGCCGTGGATGTGGAGTGGACGCGCACGAGGCCGAGAGCAATGACGGCCTCTGTCCGGACTGTACCGCGAACGAGGAGTATGGCGCCTACGGCGACGCCGTCTGGCCCCCTGACCTCATCCTGATGGATCCGCAGCACATCTTTGCCCCGAGCGGTGCCTTCTGTCACTACATCGGTCGTCACGACGGTCGCAAGACGGCGATCTTCGCCCCCTACCATGAGTCAGAGGACTCGGATCCGAACGCCTGGACCATCTCCAGCCGGGACAGGCTCGTGGAGCTGTTCGTCAGGCACGGTCAGCGCGAGCGTGGGCCCTGGCCACACGATGCCCTGTCCGAGGACGGAGGCAGCGTGTTGAACATTCTCACATGGGGCTGTGAGCCGCTCCCGGGCAACACTGGGCCAGTCGATGATCTGCTGTCCGAGCTCGAGCGCCGCTTCCCTGGTGGCCTGGTCATCTGCACCGAGAACCTCGAGTCCCCCCGCGAGCTGAACAAGTGGACCGCTGCTGCAGAGCGCAACGAGATCCCCATCCATGAGATGATCCCGTAACGCTCCCCGTTCCTTCCTGTAGGACCCCTACAGGGAGGTCGCCATGTGCGACGAGGAACGAAGCGAGCGGATCGTGAGAGAAGCCTGGGCCGAGGCCTGGGAACGGATCGAGGCGGCGGGCGAGAGGGCTCTGGAGGAACTCGCCAGTGGAGAACGGGACGACGACCCGTTCGATCTCATCGAGTTGACAGTGGTGGACATCGAGCCTGGGCCGCTGGAGTTGACGGTCGTGGACTGATGCGATAGCCTTGCTACCATCAGTGGCAAGGAACCATCATGCGACTCATCTCCAAGACCAGGGACTACTACGACGGCTGCCAGGGTGCAGACCGTGAGCCGACCCCCGTCTACGTTCGGAAGGAGCAGGTCATCGACCTGCCGAGCCTCCGAAGGTCCGGTGGTCCCGTCCTGGGGACGACCCTGCAGATCTTCGACGGAAGCTGTGGAGATGCGGTCTTGGACCGCGTGCTCCCAGAGCTCATAACGGCTCGGTCCGAGATGCCGGACATGAGGGGCTACTACTGGAAGCGTCACAGCATGCGAGGCCAGGACGCCGACACCGGGGCTGTCCGTGTCTTTGTTCTCTGCTGCGGCGAGCTGATTCCCTTCTGGCTGGCCACCGACCCCTTCACGCCGTACGACGGGACCCGCATCAAGGCCTGCCAGAGCGTGCCGGAGCTGATGGACTTTGTCACAAGCTGGACGCCCTACGACAAGTTCCAGCTCGGTCACCTGAACATGCATGAGCATCTGCAGAAGCGGACGCTGGACTGGTTCGAAGGGATCGAGGACAAGAAGCCCAGCACCTACGAGCGCTACCCGGACAACCAGCTGGGATGGGATCGCTGGAAGAAGGACCACGACAGCCTGCTGCAGCGCGACTGGACCGAGCTCCACCGTCAGCTGCAGGCTCCTGTTGCGGTGCTGTGTTCCGGGCTCTACGGACGCGGCCTGAAGCTGGTGATCAACCCGGAGCTCAACAAGATCGGCTTCGCCTCCATCGTGGACGCCTGGAGCATGTGGCAGCGCATCGACACCTTCTTGGGAAACGACATGGTGGTCCAGATGGATCCGGACGGGGCCCGCACCAACGCCGGCGTCATCCACTCCCACGGCTTCGATGAGCAGAGCTTCCGGAACGTGGCCCCGGGCGAGCGCAAGGCCCGCCGCAGAGCCAACCGGGAGCGGAAGCGGGGACAGGGATGACCACCCAGCTGCAACGCATCGTCTGGCGACAGCGCATGATGGCCATCGGGGCCGTCGACTACCTGCACAAGTTCTGGATCCTCTTCGGCCGCAAGGAGCGGCTGACCTGTCCTTCCATCATCGGGCTTCCCCACAGGTTGCGGATGCTGATGTGGAGGCACGAGAAGGAACACCCCGCCACCATCCGAGAGCTCGGGAGCCACCGTGAACCAGCAGAGTGACAGACCCGAGCCGAACCGGGACGAGCCCAAGCAGGTCATCGTGGTCCGGATGAAGTACCCGGATGGCAAGGGCGGCAAGCGCAAGCTGCGCTTTGGCAAGCTCGGTGCCCAGCTGGCTCACGCCTCGGAGGCTCCGATCTTCGACCGTCGCATCGAGTTTCTCGACGTCAACGGGGATCCCATCCCCATCCGGGGCGTCGTCCTGGACGCTCCGCCGGCGCAGATCGCGGAGATGGCAGGGTCGAGCGCACAACCCGATGGCGCGGTCATCCACATGGACAGCTTCCCCGGGGTTCTGGCCCTGTTCGGCCTGACCGAGCAGATGGACATCTGGTCGAGGATTCGCTTCAAGAAGGTCATCCTGGTGGCCGACAGTGACGAGGACCTGGTCCGTATCCACGAGCTCGCGCTCGAGCGGAACCTCCCCACCGCGCTCATCGAGGACCATGGGCTCACCGAGTTCGGAGGGGTCAAGACCAAGACCGCGGTCAGCATCGGCCCGGCCGAGCCCGGGCTCATCGACGAGATCACCGGGAGAGACGGGCTGGTTCCCTGCCGGCTCGCATGATACGAGAACACAGTTTACAATCGGGGTGTAGCGCAGTCTGGTAGCGCGGGTGCTTCGGGAGCATCAGGTCGCTGGTTCGAGCCCAGTCACCCCGACCATTTCCAGTTACAGTGAAGATGAAGATGGGGGCGTAGCTCAGTTGGGAGAGCAGTAGCCTTGCAAGCTTCAGGTCGTGGGTTCGATCCCCATCGCCTCCACCATCTTCTTCCCTTCCCCATGTCCGGGTAGCTGTAGAGCCTCTAAGAGCGGTCCCCTTGATCGGGGATGACTTCGATGATTGGCGGCGCGCAGCCCCTCATCGATAGCGCGGGCGTAGGCGCCCCGCCCCGGACGCCCTTTTCTTGCATCTTCGGGGTGTAGCGCAGCCTGGTAGCGCACCGGCTTTGGGAGCCGGTGGTCCTCGGTTCGAGTCCGAGTACCCCGACCATTTTTCATCGTTCATGCCAGAGCCGAATGGGAGCTGAAAACCGCAGGACGCTGCGGACGTGTGGGGGTTCGAGTCCCCCTCCTGGCACCAGTTCAGTACGCTTCTATGCCCCTTGCCTGCTCTGTCCGCGGAGCGGATTGGGGCACCAATAGGGCTACGTAAGCTCTATGGGGAGGTCGCCTAACGTGGCTGGGCACCGTCCTTTTAAGTCGTCCTGTGTGGGTTCGAGTCCCGCCCTCCCCACCATGACATTGTCCGTAAAGCATAATCGCATTAAGCCGTGCTGATGCCACATCGAGATCCAGACGAGTACCGAGAATATATGCGGATTTACATGCTCGACCGTTATAGGCGTCGAAGGGTGATAGCGATCGGTAGACTTGGTGGAAAGTGTACCAAGTGTGGATCAGTGGAAAATCTTCAGTTCGACCACATCGAACCGGCCGAGAAGTCATTCACGATCACGAAGATGTGGAGCGTGTCAGAGGAGAGGTTCACGGCTGAACTCGAGAAGTGTCAGCTACTGTGCGTTACATGTCATCAAGACAAGACCAATGAGCAGCTCGGAAGAAAGCGCGCAAAGGGTACGCACGGAACGCTTTCCTCTTATCGCTACTGCAAGTGTGACATGTGCAAGAAAGCGGCTCGTGAATACTCGAGGGTATACAGGGCGCGCAAGAGATCGGAAAAGAAAACACCTTGATGATGCGTGGTCGAAATGGCAAAGACGCCGGGTTCTGGCCCCGGAGGTTCCAGGTTCGAACCCTGGCGCATCAACCATCTATGCCCCGTGGCTGACAGCGGGGGGAGCATAGGCACTCCCCGTCGCGATCGAGAGCCGCCGAGGAGCGAGGCCTACGCTCCCGTCACGGTCCGGGTTCGTCTCCCGGCGGGGTCCCATTTTTGTCTTTGTCGGGCAGTAGCGCAGCATGGTAGCGCACCAGTTCGGGGTACTGGGGGTCGCCGGTTCGAGTCCGGCCTGCCCGACCATTTTTCCAGAGTGCGGGAGGTGGGCTTAGAAGCAGCCATCCTGTAGAGAGTGGGACGTCGAGGTGTCATCGGTTTCGGCTTGTCGCCCAAGTCCGTCATGAGGCACACGTCAGAGAGCCGGGTAGCTTCCGGCGCGCCTGTTGGCGCTCCCTTTGGCGTAACAGCACGCCGCGCTCTGGATCCTTTTCTTCGTCTTCTCATGCGGTGGTAGCTCAGTTGGTAGAGCACCAGCTTGCCATGCTGGCTGTCGCGGGTTCGAGTCCCGTTCACCGCTCCATTTTCCTCGCCCGCGTAGTTCAGCTGGGAGAACGCCACATTCGTAATGTGGAGGTCAGCGGTTCGAACCCGCTCGTGGGCCCCATCTTCTCCGTCTGTATGCACCCGTAGCTCAGTCGGTCTCAGAGCGCGGCCATGGTAAGGCCGAGGTCACGGGTTCGAGTCCCGTCGGGTGCTCCATCTTCTTGTTTCGAGTCAGCTTATGGTGGCCGTAGTTCAGCTGGTAGAACGCCAGATTGTGGTTCTGGTCGTCGCGGGTTCGAGACCCGTCGGTCACCCCATTTCATTGCGTGAGTAACTCAGCCAGGTAGAGTCTCGGCCTTCCAAGCCGTTGGTCACGAGTTCGAATCTCGTCTCACGCTCCATCTCGAGGTCCGGTTGGCTAGTGGTCCAGGCCATCGGTTTTTCGCACCGATATTCGCGGGTTCGAATCCCGTCCGGACTTCCATCTACGCCGCGTCGTGTTACGATGTCGGCACACCAGGGCTCCGCGACCTGGGTCAACAGCGCGGTCTTCATCCACCAACGACAACAGTGAGAAGACCATGCCTGTAGCCAAGTTCCGCGTCATCGCCATCAGCCACCGCCTCCAGGGCAGCGTCGTCGAGATGCTACCTGTCACGCCGAAGTCCGAGTACGAGCCTCACGGCTCCGAGGAGAACAAGAAGTTCTGGGACGCTACACCCGCGGGTGAGATCAAGCTGAGCTACCATCTCGATGCTCCGATCGAGCTCGAGCTCGGCTCGTACTACCGGATCCACTTCACCGAGACGGATGAGAACGATCCCGGCCGGCGATGGAAGCTCTTCCGGGTGGGCCAGACCGAGGATCAGATGGACGTCCACTTCGGGATGTCCTGGGACACGGGCAAGGCGCCCGCACACGGAGAGGCCGAGATGCTCATCCGCAACAAGGGCGCGTGGCCCCACTTCGAAGGCAAGGCTGGGACCTACTGGGACGTGATCTTCGAGCACGTGCCCGTGGCAGGTGAGAAGCCTTCCTATCCGTGTTGATTACGGGCTCGTAGCTCAGTCGGTCAGAGCTCCCGGCTCATAACCGGAGGGTCGTCGGTTCGAGCCCGACCGAGCCCATCATCAACCCGTTGTCGGGTACATTCGTGACCAGACGGTCGTCGCCGTAACGGATGTCCGAGCCCGACCGAGCCCATCATCGTTTTTGCTGGGGCGTCGACAAGTGGGAAGTCATCGGGTTTTGGTCCCGACATGCGCAGGTTCGAACCCTGCCGCCCCAACCATTTTGCCGGGCGAAAGCCTCGAGAACACCCGATCCAACGAAGGCGGCACCCTGGGCGACCAGGTGGCTGTGCAAGCAATACGCTGCTGGGTCTTGGACGGGGGTCTCTTTGTGAGTAGCCATCGAAGGGCTGTGATGATGCGTGATCGCCGTAGCTCAGCAAGGTAGAGCACCGGCATCCGCTTGCACAGCTTTGTAGCCGAAGGTCCCCGGTTCGATTCCGGGCGACGAAGAGCGCCGCTCTCTCGGTCCTTCCCTAAAACGGCATTTTCTCTCCGGGCGAGTAGCTCAGTTGGCCCAGAGCGCCGGCCCGACATGCCGGAGGTCACGTGTTCGAATCACGTCTCGCCCACCACTCACCAGCAGCGAAGGTCAGAACCATGTACTTGTTCCTCTTCTTCTTCCTCGGGATCCACCCTCACGAGGTCCCCTGCGCTCACCCGGACATGGTCCGGACATGCGACCAGGCGGGCTGCACCGAGTGTCGGCCCCGGGAGTAGCCCACTATTGTCCACGGCTATGTCGCCAAGCGGCCGAAGGCACGGGGTTCATATCCTCGCATTCCCCGGTTCGAATCCAGGCTCCGCCACCATTTTCCCCTCATCGGGGCCATAGCTCAGTCCGGGAGAGCACCGCGCTGGCAGCGCGGGTGTCGCGGGTTCGAATCCCGCTGGCTCCACCACTTTCATCGTTCACGGGCGTGTAGCTCAGCCAGCGGAGAGCAGCCGCTTCACACGCGACAGGTCGGGGGTTCGATTCCCTTCACGCCCACCATATTCGACTTTTGTTGGCCCTTAGTTCAGTTTGGCAGAACGTCTGACTGTTAATCAGAAGGTCCCCGGTTCGAGCCCGGGAGGGTCAGCCATTTACTGCGCATCAGGTGTGCGAGCCAGCCACGGGGCCTTGTATCGTGGCACCTCTTCGGGTGAGTAGATCAGTTGGTTAGATCGCCGTCCTGATAAGGCGGAGGCCGTAAGGATTTCGCGGGTTCGAGTCCCGCCTCACCCACCATCTTCGACCATAGGGGCCAGGCCCATCAAGCCTGGCAGCCGGGGTGCGCACCCTTGGTATGCGCTGGCTGTGGTCCCGGGATGATAACCGGAGGACGCGGCCGGTAGCGCCTGGGGGAGGCGGCTCCTCCCTCTCACCCACCGTGCCGGTGTAGCTCAGTTGGTAGAGCAGCGGTTTTGTAAACCGCTGGCCGCAGGTTCGAGTCCTGTCTCCGGCCCCATCTCCAGTCCATTCGTATCCGTGACCTGTCACCGTGAGGACAGGACGATCATCATGAACCGACCGAATGCGTCACCGGGCTCGAAGATCTCGGAACCAGGGGTTTTCCTCGGCTCGCCAAAGAGCTGGGTCACCCCTTCAGCGCCTGGGTGTTGATCCAGGACTTCTCGGAGCGCTCGCTGTGCCTTGCCGTACCAGTCGGCAGAGGGCCTGTACGGGACGGCGATCAGGACCGATGGTCGAGGAAGGGGAAGCACGGAGCCGCCCTCGAACATGATGCCAGCCCGGAACAGGTGGTCCGTAAGGGCTTCCCTTGCTCGCATCAGCGGAGAGCTCGGGGCCGATCCGAATAGCTGCCTTGTCGTCTCGTTTTCTCCGAATCCGCTCATGGTCGAGTCTCCACAGTTCTCGTTCGGAGTGATTCTATCACGGAGTGCGTCTTTTTGTATCCGTGATCTCGACGAACGAAGATCTGCCCACGGCTTGACTTCTTGTAGCTCTGACAGTAAGTTACTGTCGAACTGACAAGAAGATAGAGGTGCCCAATGATCGGACCGTGGAAGCTCATTGGATGCACACTGGTCGTGGCGATGCTCTGGGTTGCCGCATGGGTGGGGTTCCCTTCTTTTGTGTGGGCGGTTCTCCCCATGGAATCTCTTCCACTGCTCACGATAGCACTGATGGCCCTCTTGGTGTTCGCCGTTCCGGCCGTGGCCCGGTTGCTGTGGGATATGACCCCAGAGGTCATCAAGTCCATTGTGACGGTCATGGGTCTGATGATCTGGGCCGCGATCTCGATACCCGCGGTCTACGTGGCCTGCATGATGATCATAGGGCTCTTCAGTTATGATCCGAGGACGTTCTCGCCGTCACCAGCCATGGATGAATGGGCAGTCTCATGTGACTGGACGGAGACCCCTGAATTATGGAAGTGCGTTGACGAGTCGCTGGACGAGGGCTGTGGCAGAGAAGAAGACTCAGAATGGTGTGGCTCGCTCTTTGATGAATGTCTAAGTCGTGCAGAAGGGTCTGTATTTCAGAGGTGCTGCGGGTGTCCGCGCTGCGGGAAATGGGGAGAATGGGCCGGAGAAATCGTTCTGTGGTGTGCTCGATGACTGCCCACAGAATCTGGTTCGTTTGGATTTGCGCTCAAAAACCCAATAATGGCCGAAGATCGTCCCACGGCTTGACTTCTTGTAGCTCTGACAGTAAGTTACTGTCGAACTGACAAGAAGGTGCACACCATGCCACGAGACTTCGAGTGTGATCTGGCCGGCCTCATCACCGGCTTCCATGACAAGCGACCCTCGCCGCTGCTCACCGATGGCTACAAGTTCTCCATGTCCCAGGCGGGCTTCCCGCTGCGGCAGGAGAGCTTCGTGCTGTCTTTCCGGCGCTCTGGCTCTTGGGTGGTGCCGCTGGACTTGGCTGAGATCGTCTACGGCATGCTGCCGGACGTTGACAGCCTCACCATCAAGCAGCGGGGTTTCCTCGACGCCTTCGGCTACGGCCTGAACCCCGCCATGGAGGCTGCCATGCGTGGTGAGGTGGAGCTCGACTACCTGCCTGCTGGGACCGTGTTCGGTCCCCGGGAGCCGATCCTCACGATCACCGGGCCGTCCTTCCTTGTCAGCTGGCTCGAGCCGCTGGTCATCATGCTCAACCACCACATTCAGCTCATCACCTCCATTCTGCGTGGTGAGAACTCCGGAATCATGCACGTACGCTGTCAGGACGAGGCCGATATCGTGGCTCTGTGCTGGGACCGGGCCGAGCAGATGAAGAAGGGCTGGCCGGGTCGCTGGACGAAGATGGCGCCGCGGCCTGAGCGTGTCGCGGTCATCAAGTCCTACAGCACCCCTACTGCGATCGGGTTTCCGGATTCTGTCTTCTCCGAGCTAGTGGAGGTCCTCGGAACCAACGAAGACGAGCCTGGTGTGCAGCCGGAGGACCGCATCTTCGAGGTCGGGCTGCGGGCGGCCTGCTGTGCTCAGCACCACGACACGGTGCTTCAGATCCTGAAGCGGTCCGGTCTGCGCTCCACCAGCAACGTGCTGGGAGCCTGGAAGCACAACCTGTACCCGGTGGGCACCACCGGGCATGAGCACCAGCAGCGCTGGGGGAGCGACCTGGCTGGCTTCATGGCCATCCGGGACATGCGACCCGAGATCCCTTCCTACCTGTTCGACACCTGGGATCCGGAGTCCGGCATCATCCAAGTGGACGAGGCTCACCGGCAGATGCCGGACCGCCAGATCACCGTCCGGCTGGACTCTGGGGATCAGCGTTCACAGCTGATGAACCTGGTGGAGGACGCCGAGAGGACCGGAGGGGCTCCCCCGGTCTACATCCTCGAGGACGGCTACGACGTGGAGCGGACACGGGAGATGGAGGGCCTGCGCCGCGAGCTTGGACTTCCGGCTTCCAGGGTCTGGTATGGCTACGGCTCGTACATGGTCGAGGACCACGTCATCTGCACCCGCAACGAGGTCTCGGCGGCCTATAAGCTGTCCTGCACTGGTGGGCGGTCCACGATGAAGGTCTCGGGCTCTGGTGGCAAGCAGAGCCTCCCAGGGCGCCCTGTGGTCTTCCGTCGACTGCGCGCCAACCCGATGAAGGGCCCCGTGGACATCATCGGGCAAGCTGGGGAGCCGTACCCCGACGGGTACGAGGTGCTCTCCACCGTGCACGGCTATGAGCCGGAGCCCCATCTCGCTCCGTCCGACTTCTTCGACCCTACCCGTCACGCCGACTTCGAGATCGTGTCGATGTCTCTTTCGTCACCCAGCCCTATCGAGATGTCCGAAGGGACGATGGGCCTCGTGGGCCGCATCGCCATGGACCACTAGGAGATCACCATGCCTGTCACCAATGCCAAAGGTCTCATCGCCAACCGGGTCAAAGCCATTCGTGCCTACCACGCCTCCGAGGGCATGCCCCTCGCTGAGGTGGACCTGTCTGGAGGCCTCGACTCCGCGGTGGTCGCCGCCCTGTGCGTGCGCGCCTTGGGTTCCGAGAACGTCACCTGTGTCTACTCCTCCATCAACTCGTCGATGGCGTCACGCATCAGGGCCCTGGAGGTGGCGAAGCATCTCGGCCTGGAGCTGGTGGACCTGCCCCTGAGCGCGATGTTCGCCTCGCTGGTGAACACCATCGAGACTCAGCTGGCCATGGCGCTGGCGGAAGGAAAGAATCTACCGTCGGACCCCGATGCTCCGGAGCGGCGAGCGACCCCGTTCGAGGAGGCCTACGAGGACTTGCAGCGCCGCAAGGAGTCCGACCCGACCGTCCTGGGATCCTTCCGGTCCTGCATCCGGGCACCCATCGGCCGCTACGTCAACCGGCTGATGGGACGTGGCCTGCGGCACGGCACAGGCAACGAGTGCGAGGACCGCATCGTGCGCTTCTACCAGAAGGGCGGTGACGGCGAGGTCGACCTGAACGTCATCGAGATGTTGTCCAAGGGTGAGGTCTACCAGCTGGCCAATGGCCTTGGCATCCCCCGCTCGGTGCGTGCGGCCAAGCCGTCCCCCGACCTGTGGGGTCCTGTGCCACACCACGACGAGGACGAGCTGTCCAGCTGGGTTGGTATCACCCCGCCTGCTGGCATGGGCTGGTACTCCACGGTGGACCCGGACACGGGTGAGTACACCAGCGTGGGCCTGCTCGAGCGCGTCGCCCGGGTGGACGACCTGCTCGTGGACACTGGAATCTGCGAGGACATCCTTCCCACCGAGATCTTCCTGGACACGCCCTGGTATCCGATTCGGCAGAAGCGTTTGTTGTGGGCCGCTCACAACAGCGAAGCCTTCCCCAACACCGAGTTCACCGGCGAGGCTGTGATGACCATCATCGAGGCCCTGCAGCGGGTCGAGCGCAAGACCCGTCACAAGGAGAATCCGAACATCCCGACCCTTGGTACACGCCGTAGGCTGCGCGACGCAGGCATCCTCACCGACGATCTCCCGCTTTAGTTCGCCTACGGCTCACCGCTTTCCGCTCACCGCTGTCCGCTCACCGCTTACAGGAGCCAGTCATGTCCAGCAACGAGACCTTCGACCTGTTCCTCATCGACGCCTCTGTCGACTTCTCCCACCCCGACGGCTCCCTGTACGTGCCTGGCGCCTATGATGACGCCATACGGACAGCTCACCTGATCGCGAACCTGGGCATCGCCAAGAAGCAGCACTGCTGCATCGAGCGCATCTTCTTTGCCATGGACGCCCATCACCCCATGGACATCACCCATCCGATCTGGTGGTTCCAGAGTGGCAGCAAGAAGTTTCCTCCACTGTTCACGACGATGGTGTTCAGCGATGGTGAGGTCGTCGGCGTCGACCTGGAGGGTGCCCACCGTTTCTACACCGCGGCCATCCCCGAGCTGATGCGCGCTGGCGGTCCCCACCGCGGCGGAACCGTGGGCGTCATGAGCGCCCTTCAGACCTTGGGCACCGGGATCACCATCTGGCCGGAGCACAACATCATCGGCACCCCGGGCCAGGCGGTGGTTCAGCCCATCCGCACGACCATCAGGAACTGGGAGATGGTCACCGGGCGGCACGTGCGCTGGAAGTTCAAGGGTCAGAGCCCGTGGACCGAGCACCACGGCGCCTTCGCTGCACAGATCCACCTCGAGGATGATCCGAGCACCCACTACGACACCGATCTGTACGACGAGATGGCCTTCGGTGGTCGTCGCAAGCTGGTGGCGGGCCAGGCCAGCACCCACTGCGTCATCCAGACCATGGATCAGATGCTGGACCATCCTGATCCCGACCCCCGTAACCCGAGCATCACCCCCGAGATGATCGTCATGCTCACCGACACCATGAGCCCCGTCCCCGGACACGAGGAGCGGTGGACGGCCTTCAGGGACACCTGGGAGCCCCGTGGTATGACCTTCTGCACCACCGAGGATATCCAGCGATGAGCGAGCGCGAACAGCACACCTACGACTACCCCAAGGCCGATATCACCACCGACGCGGTGATCTTCGGGATCGACCCGAACAACGGCGAGCTGATGGTCCTGCTCATCCGGCGCGGCCGGGAGGGAGAACCCTTCTTCGGTGACTGGGCGCTGCCTGGTGGCTTCCTCGAGATGGACGAGTCCATCGAGGACTGCGTACGCCGTGAGGTCAACGAGGAGTGTGGCATCGAGCTGTCGTTCATCGAGCAGCTGTACACCTACGGGCACCCCAGCCGCGATCCGCGGGGCCGGGTGATCTCGGTGGCCTGGATGGCGCTGACGCGACCCGATCAGCTGCAGGTGAAGGCTGGGGACGACGCGGCCGAGGCGGCCTGGTTCGATGTGCTGCGGGCCCTCGATCTCAACAGCCCCCGGCTGGCCTTCGACCACCAGCAGATCCTGGCCGACGCCCTGCAGCGACTGCGCAGCAAGATCGCGTGGCAGCCTGTGGGGCTGCAGCTGATGCCCGAGGAGTTCACGCTCACCGAGCTGCAGGAGGTCTATGAGACCGTGCTGAACGGGAGCCTGGACACACGCAACTTCCGTCGTCGCCTCCTCGCCTACGGGGTGCTCGTGTTGACGGACAAGCTGCGCAAGACCGGCGGCAAGCCGGCTCAGCTGTACCGCTTCGACGAGGGGCTGTACAAGCAGCTGCGCCAGCGGGGAATGGACTTCACCATCTGAGCGCTGTGTTTAACGGCCTACGGCCTTCGACACGGTGTGTAGCACTTACGATCTACGACCTACGACGCTTCGCGGACGAACGATCGAGGTGGCGGGGGGGGCGCTGTGTGGTAGTTTTCCATTGACACCTTCGGACAGGAGATAGTCATGGACCCTTTCGATCTGATTGCGAACGATATCGTCGAGCAGTTTGGGCTATTCGAGAAATGGCGGTCAGAACGTCAGCACAAGAAGGCCGTGAAGGCGATGGCTCGTGGGGACACGGAATCGGCGAGTGAGCATCGCTCCAAGAGCAAGGATCTGTACGAGAAGTACGAGTCCAGGCAAAACAGTGGATCCGGTCCTGTCCCTCGTCGGCACATGACCAGGTCCGAACACGAGGCCATGATGGACGAGAGGGACGGAAGGCCGAGGCGTCCACGCCGACGTAGGCGCCGTAGGTCATCATAGCGGTAGCGCTGTTGGCTGTCTTTTGACGGCTATGGGGAAGTCACGAACCATAACGATTTGGCTCGTGTTATCCTCATGGCCTGGACAGGAGAGACCATGAGCCGAGATCTGCTCGCCATCGCCGGAATCACGCTTGGGTTGGCCCGCTTCATGGGAGGCGGGAAGATGCCCGACTGGGCCAAGCCCGGGCAGGACCCGGACACCCTGGTCAGGGTTTACGGCCACTCGGTCAAGCTTGGAGACCTCAAGCGCGTCCTGGGAGAGGGAGACCTCGCGGCCAGAGCCGCCGAGCTGAAGAAGCGGGCGATGGAGGACCCGGAGTTTCTCGAAGACATCAAGCGAGAGCTGGGGATCGAAGGAGACGTCACCTTCGGTGCTGCGCAGCTGCAGACCCGCTGGGTACACAGCGTGGGGAAAATGAGCTGGGAGGACATCATCGGTGAGGGTCCCCCTGGCCGTCTGCTCCATCCGACATCACTGCAGGCCAATCGCCGCAGCTGGGTACGGAACGACCCGCTGGCCAATTACCTGCTCGGGCCACCGAGCTCGTTCTCCGCGTCCGTCATGAGACAGGAGATGATGGCCGTACAGCATGGGCTGCAGTCCCGGACCGTCGAAGATCCCGCTCAGCTCGGTGAGCACACCATCTCCAAGCCCATGGGACAGGCGCTGTACGGAATCTCTGCGCTTCTGATGGAGCTGTACGGTGCGCCGCTGTTCTCCTCGCTGGGGATGGACGACACGGCGGTGGGCACTCTGACGGACGAGATCGTGGTCGAGGTCTTCGGCAAGGAGGCGCTGGAGGAGCTGGGTGAGGCTGGAGCGGAGATTGGTGGCTCCTTCCACGCGTTGACCAACAGGATGCTGCTGCCGGACACCCCGCACGGGGCTGTCTCCTACCTGCACGAGCTGTGGCACAGGGTCGATCACAAGGTGGGTCAGCGCATGGTCTGGCGGGTGACGCCAGAGGTGAGAGACGACGCGCCGCCGGGCTTCGACCTGTCCGGGACCATGTCGTCCATGCTGCTGATCAGCCCCATCGGGGCGATGTCCGACGTGCTGGGGACCTGCTGGGAGCAGTACCTGGATCACGTCTACATGATATCGATGCTCTTCGGCGCGTACGGCAAGGCCGCCTACATCGAGAAGCTCGGGTCCTACATCGCCTCGCCGGACGAGGCCTGGGCCAGGGTCGGGGCCCAGATGACGCTGCGCTTCGCCAAGCGCGCCAAGATCCCGTTCTTCACCACCAGGAGCGTCGACTTCGTCCCCGAGGATCAGATCGCTGTCTTCGAGCTTCCGTTCATCGCGACCCTGCTGCTCTCGGCGTTCTGTCACCCCGAGCGTGACATCAGACCCTCGGAAGAGGCCCACGCGCTCCGCGAGGCGGTGGAGGGGATGCATCCCACGCTGCGCAGGAAGGGACGGAAGCTGCTGCCGGTGCTGCGCAAGAGCTATGGGGAGAACCCGGGCAATCGCATAAGGATGTTGTTCGACGAGATCGCCGAGGGGCGAGTCCGGTGACGATGACCATCCCGATCGCCGCGATTCTTGCATCGTCCCCCGACGAGCGCCAGCGTCGATCTGCCCTGCAGCGGCTGCGATCAACTCATGGCGCCCGTGAGGACATCGGCGCGTCGGTCTCTGGAATCGTCGCCAGGATGGCCTGGGTTCAGCGGGAGTTCGGGGAAGCTACCGCCAAGCTGACCGAGTCGCTCCTGCTGGCCGCGGACATGATGTTGCACAACTGGCGTCATCAGAAGGGTGACAGCCCGGAGCTCGAGCGTCTGATCCCGTGGATCGGTCGCGAGCTTCGCAACGCGGCCCGGCGCGGTGACGATCCCTGGGCTGCCCTGATGGGTGTCGCCAGGCTCCCTTCGGTGGAGGTTCATCGACTCAACACCGTGGTGGTCTCGGTGACGAGCACCTCGGACCGTAACGGTCTTTCCGATCTGATGGACTGGTACCGTGAGGTGCGGCCTCGGGTCGACATCCTACGCATGTCCATGGCCGAGGCTCTCGCGGCGTCGGAGGCCTGGCACGACCGCTTCGTGGTCTCCATGGAGGGCGCGCCTCGTCCAGGAGAGGCCGTTTTCAGGGTCCACGAGTACCCGGGCTGGACGGTGCAGCGGCTGACGACCCGTAAGCAGCTCGAAGACGAGGGCAAGACCCTGGGGCACTGCATCGGTGGTCGACACTACTACGACCAGTCCAGGAAGGGGTCCATCGAGCTGTACTCCCTGCGGGATCCAGACGGGAAGGCATGGGCGAGCTGGGAGATCGTGGTCAACAGAAACGGCAGCAAGACCATCAAACAGCTCAAGTCCAAGAACAACGACAGTCTGGTGAGCGTCGAGATGGGCACGCTGGAGGAGAGGCGTGTCGCGAGGGACGTCGCCTGGGAGTTCAGCACGAGCCCCCTCATTGGCCACCAGGGACATCTCCCAGACGGCATCATGCTGCTCGATCCGGATCGAAAGGAGGAGCTCGAAAGATCCGATGACAAGCAGTCCATGACCGAGGAGCTGGAGGCGCGCATTGCCTGTCCGCTGTGCGGCGGAGCCCCTGATCAGTATGCGAACCCTGGTTTTGAATACTATCGCATCCAGGTCAATGACGGCAGAATCGACGTATGGAACAGTGAGTTCGATTCGAACGACGACGAGGGCCCTCATCTGACCTGTTACGCATGTAGGCACGACTATTGGCCCGGGGCCGAGTTCGATTTCTACGATGTCGCAGACTTCAACTGATGTCCCTCACCCTGCTCATCTCCCTGCCGTTCATCTACGATCCTGCGGACCGGGACGGGCGCCAGCTGCGTGAGCTATCCGGCCGGGTCGGGCACCGCATCGGGGCCAAGCGGGCTCGTTGGCAGGGGGACCTGGGAGCCAGGCTGATCTGGATCGCCAAGACCTTCATGGACCCGGAGCTGAACAGGGCCCTGTGCGAGGAGCTGTACTCCAGCAAGTGGAGCCAGGACGTCGGGGATCCGGAGCTCGACTGGTACTGGCCCGAGGCCGAGGGGCGCCAGCGCGGCATCCCCAAGGAGCGCTGGCATCACCTCCCCTGGCTGGCCGAGCCCATCCCTCCGCCGGGGTACCGCATCCCGGGCCAGGCCTTTCTGCCTGTGGTGATCCCGTGGATCCGTGATGGATCGGTGACGGTGCACGAGGCGTTCGACATGCTGTCGGATCTGGCATGGATGAGCGCCAACTGGGGCCTGAACGCCACCAGCGTGAGCGTGGACCAGGTCAGAGAGCTGCACGAGGTCTACAAGGTCCAGAAGAAGAACCTCATCGCCAGTCTCCCCATCAAGGAGCTGCCGGCAATGCCGGGTCCGGTGGTCGCTCGCTGGGGTGATGGCTGGACCGTGCAGATGCTGACCACCATGGAGCAGCTGCGCCAAGAGGGCGAGAGCATGCGGCACTGCCTGGGCGGTAACCGTGACCAGCACGGAAACTCTCCTGGTGGAGGCCAATACTGGCAGTGGTCCAGGGACGGGGAAGGGATCGCCTTCTCCGTGCGGGACCCCGATGGGATCCCCCGTGTGACCATCTGGTTTACTGGCGACGGGACTCCCCCGATGGGCACAGTGGAGGATGTCTACGGGGAGAACGACGACAAGCTACGCGATCTAACAGAGAGACAGGCAGCCAAGGCGCTGGGGTGGATAGTGGGGGCGCTGGGGTTCGACGATCCGGACCGCTACTCCGACGATGCTTCGGCCTCCATCGGGATATCCAATACGGTGAACTACACGGTGAGCGGATTCAATGATGATGAACTGGACGGCGATCTGGCCCAGTCCGTTCGGATGCTCATTTCGTCACTGGATCATGCTCGGACGGATCGTGATCGTGCCCATGGTGAGCTCTATGATCTCGAAGAGGAGAAGATCCCACAGCTCGAGTCCGACATCGAGGAGTACGAGGATGCTATCGAGGAGTACCTCGAGTCCATCGACGAGATTCGCAAGACCCTCGAAGAAGAGCTGGACGACAGGATGCGCTCGGAGCTCGAGGCGATGATCAAGGCCCACGAAGACAGCATGGAGGACACCAAGGGGGAGCTCGAGGCGGACACCACCGAGCTGAACAGTATGCGAGAAGACGTGGACGGCCTGCAGGAGAAGTACGATGAGAGCGAGGCCGATGTGGAGAGCATCGATGATCAGATCTGGGAAGGCATGCAGAAACTCGAGGTGATGGTCCGTGACCTTCTTCAGGGTGTCCCATACAGCTTGTCCAGCGATTCTTTTGCCCGGTTCGAGGTCATGTCGGTGAACACCAAATGGAGCGATGACAGGGACGGTGAAGACCACGAGGTCGAGGGTAGCGCGACGTACTCTGATGGTCTGGTGAACTTGTCCTTGAGCGTCGGCATGTGCATCGGGGTCGGTGCCGTCAACATGAGCGCGAGCATCGAGCTGACCGCGGGCGGAACCACGACGACAGCCGAGTCGTACAGCTCCGTCGAGGCGGCCTTCGATCAGATCTTCGAGGGACCTGTCAACGTCAATGACAAACGAGGTGGCATCCCGGATGAGCCGAGGGATATCCCCGGTGAGGCGATGAGCTTGCAACAGATCAAGACGTTCGTGAGGAACGCCGAATCCAGAGGATGGCTGCCCTGGGGGCCTACTCCTCTGCAGATCCCGGTGGCGGCCACTCGGTGACAGGGGCGCCGGCCTCGCGCCAGGCGGCCTCCAGGCGCACCGAGAAGGCCGCCATGTCTTGGACGGTGCCGGTGGTGGTGTAGACCATCAGGCCTGGCGAGCTGGCGCCACAGAGCTCGACGGGGGCCTTCACGGCGCTCTTGACCAGCTCGAGCTGCTCCGACTCGGCCCAGAACACAACCAGCGGATGGCTCTCGTAGTGATCGTCACCTCCCGAGCAGCTGGTCACCGGGCAGCAGCCGATGACGGACAAGTCCACCACGGTGCTGGCCACGCCGGCGTCGACCATGATCCAGTCGAACAGCAGGTTGCCCTCTGGGAGCAGGACGAAGTGGTCGTAGGCCTCGTCGCTGATGGGCGGTAGCCCGGTCTCTTCGGACCATGCCAGGACGGCCTGTTCGTCCCTGCGCACGGCGGCGAGGTCGTCCTCGTTCATGCGCCTCATGTCCATGTAGTGGTGGTTCTCCACCAGCCCATCACTGCAGCTCATGGTCTCTTCATCGGGCAGCCCGATGCACTCGGGAGGGATGGGTTCTTTGCTCATAAGCACCTCTCTACCACCAGTAGCACGCCCGCTACCAGCGCACCAGGGCTCGACCTTGGCTGGATCGGTGACTATGTCGAGTGGTGGAGGCATCATGGACAAGAAGATGATCGACAGAGAGCTGGACCGTCTGTTGGCAGAGGTCGGAGATGATGATGACGATCTCGAGCGAGAGGGTGATCCCGCGGATCGTGTCGGTGTGACAATCCCGGTGACAGATCCGTCGACCGAGCGCATTCGGGCGCCCATGTCCATGCCCTACGATGCTGGCGACGCCCGATCCGCGGCCAGTCCGGATCACAAGGCCCAGGCCTTGACGGCGTACGTGCTCAAGGGCGCAGCCGAGATGGGGGCCACCGTCGACGAGGTCAAGGAGGCCTTCCCCGAGCTGGCGCCGGCGATCGACGAGGCCGTGGCCATAGCGAAGCAGCGCCAGGACTGATCTCGGCGAAAAAAAGTTCTCGGTCGATAATCCGCGCGGAGACATGAAGATCGGTGATCCGCACGATCGGTGTCCCTGAAAAAAAACGTGGTGAGCTTGCCACTGACGGTAGCGGCGGGTATATGTTTTCTCGTCAGCAACGACGAATCCCCCCTCCAGCGACAGGAGCTCATCATGTCCCCCAACAAGACCTCGTTCAACGCCTCCCGCGGTACCATCTTCAAGTTCAGCCCCAACGAGCTGGTCATCATCGGCCTCGACACCGACGATGGTCCGGAGCACGAGCTCTGGGACGCCCGCATCAACGAGCCCGAGGACAGCGATGCGCTGCAGGCCCTGGCGCGCAACATCGCCACCCGCGGCGTGCTGCAGCCCATCGTGGTCCGCAAGGACGGCAACAAGGCCCAGGTCGTCGCCGGTCGTCGCCGCGTCCGTGCCGCCCGGATCGCCAACGCCACCATCCTCGCCGACTCCAAGAACATGGTCCTGGTCCCGGCCCAGCGCCGCCAGGGCGACGCGCTCGACATGGTCGGTGCGCTGGTGAGCGAGAACGAGCACCGTCAGGCCGACGCCTTCCTCGAGCGCGCCACCAAGGCTCTCAAGATGCGTACGCTGGGCGCGAACATGAAGGAGGTCGCCGAGGCCTTCAACGTGCAGACCGCCGCCGTGCGCCGCTGGTTCCGCGTGCTCGAGCTGGACGAGGAGATCCTCCAGGCCATCCGAGACGGTGGTATCGCCCCCTACGCCGCCATGGAGCTGTCCACCCTGCCCCGCGAGCAGCAGCTCGAGGCCTTCCACATGGCCATGAAGGGTTGCGAGATCCAGCAGCCGGTCGTCCAGGCCACCGAGGGCGGTGATGAGGGCTCCAGCGGCCCCCAGGGCAGCTCCGAGGGCTCCGAGCCGGGCGAGACCACCCCCCAGCAGCCCGAGGCGCCCAAGGGCCCCACCGCGGCCGAGATCAAGGCTGCCAAGAAGCAGGTGCAGAAGGGTGGCGACGCTCCCAAGACCAAGCCCCCCAAGAAGCGCCCCGTGAAGCTGCTCCGGGACGTGGCGGAGAAGATCTCGGAGGTCATGGAGGCCGGTGAGGAGCTGGAGCTCCACCCCCAGGCCATCGCCATGCTCGAGTGGGTCATCGGCACCAAGACCGAGCTCGACGTCGAGGGCCTCTCCGGCCTGCTCGAGAGCCTGACGGCTTCTTCGTAGCCGCTCACCGCTTACCGCTTACCGCTCACCGCCTGCTCCGCGTCCCATGGGGCGCGGGGCTCACTCGCTGGAGATAGCCATGAAGAAGAAGACCGTCATCTACATCGTCCTGGCCGTTGTCGTCGTGGCCCTGATCGGTTTCGACATGCAGCGCAGGCTGAACAAGGTCAGCGCCGTGCTCACGGAGTACAGCGAGAAACGGGCCGTACGATCCGAGGAGTGCTCCCGTCTCTGCGCGCCCTATCTGCCGTCCACCATCACCGACAACGGCTGCTACTACATGGCCGCGGACAAGACTGAGCGGCTCTGCGTCGAGGCACAGAACGGCGAGTAGCCGGAAGCCGTTTACCGCTCACCGCTCACCGCTCACCGCTTACCGTCTGCTCCGCGTCCCATGGGCGCGGGGCTTGTCGTTGTGGGGTCATGGCTTGCCACTATCAGTAGCAAGCGTTACCTTACAAAGCAACGAAACCCGGAGGCCGTCATGGGCACGAAAACGAAGCGAGCTCTCGGACTGGCCGTCGTCGAGAAGGACGTTGAAAACGCCTATCGAGAAGCGATCCACGCAGCCCGACCCGGGGCTATCATCACCTCGCCGCACAACACGGACGGGTACGCTCGCTGGGGCAACGTCCGGCTGCTGCTCGAGGCGAAGCTGGATCAGGATCTCGAGGATCGCATCCAGGTCTGTGGAACGCTGGGCCAGTGCCTGTTGTACCTGAAGCGCTTCGAGTCTTCCGGTGACCCTCTCCCCAACGTCATCCTGGTCGGAGACAGGGACGAGTGCTTCGTGCTGTCTACGGCGGCTGTCAAGAACTTCATGGACCTCCCCATCGACTGGTCCGTCGCGCCGTCCAAAGGAAACCCCGAGCTCGTCAGGGCGCTCGTCGATGGTCTGAACATCCTGCCCTACGTCTACGGCGTGGACGACAACTTCGACTTCGGCAAGGTCATCTCCGAGTGCGAGACGCTGGCCTCCGGATCGCGTCACTTCGTCCGGGCCACCACGACCAACATCGGTGCCATCTTCCTCTACTGGGCCGACAAGGTGTTCAGGAGCGTGGACATGTCGGCCACCGAGCAGGTGGACGTGTTTCTGCGCTGTCTGTTCCAGCCCGCGGACGTCTACATGCACCCCACCAGGCGGGGCGTGTTGGTGGTGCCCGGCTACCGTGACGGCGTGGTGATCAGCTCCGAGCAGTACAAGTCCTTCTTCTCCCACTTCCAGCAGGGCTACAGGCCGTCGGAGATCGAGGAGTTCTACGGGATGAAGGACAGGCTCGTCGAAGACGACGCACGTCGCCGACAGGGAGCCTTCTTCACACCGCCGCTGTGGGTCGCCGAGGCGCACGGGGAGCTTGATCGTGTCCTGGGTCCCAGCTGGCGCCAGGACTGCGTGGTGTGGGACTCTGGAGCTGGTACGGCGAACCTGACCAAGGACTACCATGACTGGGGCCTGCTGATCTCATCGACCGCAGAGCTGTCCGACGTGGCGGTGATGCAGGAGCATGGATGGGGAGGAGATCACGTCTTCCATCATGACTTCCTCAACCCGGGGGCGGAGTCTCCGTTCTTCGAGCCGGGAGGCGAGGTCAACACCATCCCCCCGGACGTGGACGCTGCCCTGAGGGAAGCGGCGCGCTGTGGCAAGCGGCTGGTGTGGATGATGAACCCGCCCTACGCCGAGCACAGCATACGATCGGAATCCTCTCGGGCGGGGATAGCCAACACCTCGGTCAACAAGGACATGATCGACGCCAAGATGGGGCTCGCGTCACGGCAGCTCTATGCGCAGTTCATGTGGCAGTGCACCGAGCTGTCGAGGAGGTACGGCTTCGATGACTTCACGGTCGCGACCTTCTCCAAGCCCACCTTCATGTGCTCTGGATCCTACCGGAGGTTCAGGGGCTGGTGGTACGACCAGCACAGCTACGAGGGCGGGTTCATGTTCCGGGCGAGCCACTTCTCGGACGTGAGCGGGGCATGGGGGATCTCGTTCACCGTCTGGAACGGTGGCGGGACGACCGACAGCGGATCGGACCTCTCGCTTCGCCTGGTCGACGTCGTCGACTTCTCCGTTGTCGAGACCGGAACGAAGACGATGTACGTGTCCAGCGGGCAGGAGGCCTCCAAGTGGGTCCGTGAGGGCATCACGGAGATCGAGAGGATCGATGTCCCCCAGCTCAGTAGCGGGCTGAAACTCAAGGACGGCCACAAGCTATCCAGGGTCGGGTCTCTGTTCTGCTTCAACTGCCACTCCAACGTGATGCAGCAGTCCGGATCCGTGGTCTGCCTGGTGTCGTCGATGACCTCGATGAACGCTGGGGTCGCCGTCGTTCCCAAGAACTGGAGACGAGCCGTCGCCCTGTATGGAGCTCGCAAGCTGGTCAAGGGGAGCTGGGTCGACGACAAGGACGAGTACCTCGTGCCCGATGACAGCCTCCCGGGCTACGAGCGATGGGTCGACGACTGCCATGTCTATTCCCTCCTCCACACGTCGAACAACTGCACATCCATGAGGGACGTCCAGTACAAGGGCAAGAGCTGGCGCATCAAGAATCACTGGTTCTGGCTCTCCCGATCGGAAGCCCTATGCCAGCTCGACACCTCGACGACGCCCGGCTTGTGGCGTGACTGCCGCTCCGAGCCGAGGAAGCACACGGGAGCGGCGACCAGTGTCTGGGAGGTCGACGGAGATCCGTACCTCGCCTACGCCCTGCCCAACATGTCCCTCTCTCCGGACGCGCAGGACGTCCTCACGATGATCAGCTCACTGTGGAGCAAGTCGCTATCTTCCAGAGAGAGCTACGCCGCTGGAAGACCGGAGCTGAACCTGATGGCGTGGGACGCTGGGGTCTACCAGCTCAAGCACCTGTGGCGCGATCTGTACCCCGAGGAGTGGAAGAGGTTGGTCCTCGCGCATAGGGCTCTGGCGGAGAGGCTTCGTCGTGGGGTCTACACGTACGGCTTCTTGCGGAGGTGATCTCACAGCGAGGCCCGTAGTCACGACTTGCCACCAGCAGTGGCAGGTGTTATGTAACTGGAAAGTGAACAGGAGCCCCATCATGAGTGATCGCCCCCAGACCGGCCCCATGAGATTCGGAGACGACTGGGCCGGGGTCTTCATGCGTGGCGATCACGCTGTCGAGCTCGCCAGGTCCATCCGTCGCGCCATCGCTGGCGAGGCCAGCGGCCAGGACTGGTACGTGCTGGATGCCGCCGCGAATCACATCGAGGCCTCCAAGCAGGGATCGGGGATGGAGCCCCAACAGCTCGAGGCGTTCTCCGACTGTGTCGTCGGGAGCAAGGCCAAGCATCAGCTCCTCGTAGACGCCCTGCTCGATTCGTTCGAGAGCGCTGTGGCCATGCTCAACGTCTTGTTCGCATCGAACATCGAGACCAACGAGATAGTGTCGGGGATTATCTCCGATGCTGACCCCTCTCTTCACGCCGAGGCGGCCAAGACGATCGGCATGATCTCCGAGGCTACCCGCCAGCAACGTGAGTACATGGAGCGGGCCAACGCGTCCGTCGCCGGCCTGCGCCGTGCGTGTGGCAAGGAACCGAGAGAGGGTAGCGAGTCATGATCGCCAGAAAGCGATGGCTGATTGTTCTGGATCTCGCCAAGCTCGCATCGAGCGACAACCCGACAGATCGTGATCGCCGGACGATGGAGGGGTTGTACGAGCTGTCGAACGACAAGACGACCCGTTCACTGATCGCGACGGCCTTCGGTCTGGGGCGTATCGTTGGAAGCTCCAGCCCATCCGTGTCTCGTCTCGATGAGCTACTCTCCGAACTCGATGTCGCGATCGAACGTGAGCGGTGGGAGGAGCGACGGCGCGTCACGAGACAGAAGCTCGTAAAGTTGCGGTCCGACCTGAGGGATCTTCAGCGATCCAGCATGGGTCCGATGTCGATGTTTCGAACCTCTCTGGAGACCGCAGAGAGGTACCTGGACAAGTTCGAGGCTGGTGGCGAGACCTATCGTCGGGTCATGGCGGACAAGGTCCACTACGAGAACAAGATCACCGAGTGTGAGGAGGCCATAGCGGATCGTAGTAGGGCGATCACGGATCTCGAAGCGGAGCTCGATGAGCTCGAGAGGTCCAGCTCGAGATCTGGGCCCCAGACCATGAAGGAGCCATGAGCGACGCTTACACCAAGGACGAGGTCGATGCCAAGCAGCAGGCCTTCGGCGACGTCATGATCTGCGAGGGCGCCATGGAGCCCCCTGGCGAGACCGAAGAAGAGCAGAGGGCCGCTCTCGTCGCGGCCTGGCAACGCCTGATCGACTCCGGCACCTGCTGGAGCCTGCAGGGCTGGTTCGGCCGCATGGCCACAGCACTCATCGCACAGGGAACCTGCACGGCTCCTGCCAAGACGGAGGAGACATGAGACTGGTACCTGTTGTCCGCCACACCGAGAGGTTTTGGTTCTGCCACTCGTCTCGCTGCCCGAGCCCGGACGAGGCTCACGATCTCTTCCCGATATCCCCGACGGGAACCGTCGTCGCCGACGGTACCCGCGGGGCGTGGGAGTTCGATACGTATCACTTCTTCGATCCCGCCAAAGGAACGCGCCGGTGGCACTACATCGACCACCGCGGTGAGGTCAACGACCACTTCGTCTTCTTGGACCTCGAAGCGATGCTGACCTTCATCCAAGGCGACGGAACCCCGCAGGGGCGCGCCCGGGAGGCGGAGGCATTCATGTTCGAGGTGCTGGATTTCTTCCGTGGCGGTGAGATCCCGATCATCCACATCCCCGATGATCCTACGGCTCCGGGCATTCACCCGGTCCACTTCCGGGGGACACCGATGGATGAGGCGGAAGTCGACGACGGATCCATCCCCTGGTAGCCCAGGGGCTCGGTCGGATTGCGAGCAAGGCGCATCGTCCATGGACAGGAAGATGAGATTTTTCCCTCTCATGTTCGGCATTGAAACAGCGGTATGGCGCACCGTCTCGTAAAAGATGAGGATCCGGCCCGGGCTCCGTTACGACCTGTCTGTCACCACAACAGGACAGACCGCCATGAAGACGTACAGCAAACCCCTGTTTCAGAGAGTCGTCGGGATCGACTTCGTGATGTTCGCCATCAAGGCCGGCTGGCGCACCGTGTGCCGGCAGTGCTCCAGCTGCCATGGCTGTCGCTGACCTTCACCTGCCAAGCTGGCTGGTCGAAGCCTTGATCGATGTTGCCTACCGGCTGGTGTTCTTGGCGATGGTGATGGTGCCGGTGGTCTGCTCTCGGCTGCTGCATGGGTAAGCGCTGGTGCGTTCCGGAGTGGCTACAGGATCACCGGAATCGCCGCCGTGGCGGCTCCGTCGTAGATCATCCCCGGGACACGGCTGTTCTTGAGGATCCTCTCTGGAAGCATGCTCAGCAGTTCTCCAGTCAGGGCATACGAACCAGCGAACCCGTGTGGTCCTGGCATCTGGATTGCAGACCAGCTTTTGAGATCTTCTGCCAGCCTCTGTGGGATCCGGATCGCGGTGACGTAGCCGCCCTTACCTCCTCCCATGCTGGCTGCATAGTGACGAGCCTGTTCGTAGACATCGGTGAAGAACTGTGCCCCAGAGGCTCGCTCCTTTGTCCAGAGCTTATGAAACTCTCTCATGACCGGATCCGGGGTAATGCTCCCCGCTTTGGTGTGTCCGGCCATGATCCTGCCCAGATGCTCCATGCGCGCTGTCTCTTCTGTCGTGAGCTTCCCGACGATCTCCATCGGTTCCCTGGTTCCCCTGAACAGCACCACATCACCCACGTTTCCGGCCTTCTTCTTCATCATGGTGGTCATTGAGCCGAGCTCGTCGATGATGGTTCGTGCCGCCTTGGTCGTGTTGACGGTCTTGGCCAGACCAGCGGCCGTCTTGGCTGCCGAATCCGCGTTCCTCGACATGAACTCGATCGGGACGTCGATGGCTCCATCGGAGGTCCTGGATCCGCTGATGACCGACTCGAGCAGTTGTCGGAGTTGGGGGACGTGCTTCTCGAGTCCGCCAATGGTTCCGATCTCGTCGATCATTGACGAGATCAGCCTGGAGTTGGCGGCGACCAGGCGTGTCGGAACCTTTCCACCGAGAGCGAACCATCCGAGGACGGGGACAGCGCACAGCAGACTGAGGAAGGCGTAGAAGACCTTCGGTGGCTTGTCCCAGGCCAGGTACAGGATGGCATTGGCTATGTCGATTGGCTCGCCATACCCGGGGATCGCGCCAGCGATGTCCATGGCGAGGTGAACGGCGCGCTTCAGGTCCTTTGTGCGACGGATCTCTTCGATCTCGTTGGCGAACAGCAACAGCGTGATCGGTGAGAGGTGTATGCCCCTCCCGTAGAGCTCGTCCTCTGCAGCCCGCTCTGCGATGGAGTCCATGACTTCCTCGAAATCCAGCCCGACGTCGTCGGCCACGTTGTCCGCCAGGGCAGCGTAGCGGTGTCGCATGATGGCCTCGAGCGCGCTCTTGTTGGTGGTCATGTGGGATCCTTTCGCTGCCTGGAATCATATCGTGGGATAGGCGCCGTGTGCGGATGGATTTGTAGCGCTCAGCTCCACCGCTCGACCTTCACGATGGCTTCCTCGAGGGGCCCGGTGTAGGAGCATGTGTTGCCGAAGTCCAGCGACTCCGACCAGCTCACCTGGTCCGGGGGCCTATCGATCTCTCCGAGGCTCCACGCCGACTGCATGTCGTCCCAGTCCGGCATGAGCTCTCCTGTGCGCTCGAGGATGTCGAGGTTCAGGGACAGCATGACGCTGTCGTTGTCTTCTGGATCCACCCCGTCGTCCATCTCGTCCTGTTCGACCTTCCGGTCCGCGTAGCCGTTGGCTTCGTCGGGGTTGCTCGACAGGTAGATCAGCCCAGCGTTCCACCCGGAGGCCTTCAGCCGCTCGAGCTGGTGGGCGGAGGTGCCGTGGTACAGCAGCTTGCTGGTGGTGATGGCCGGAATGCCCTTCTCGGGCTTCTCGATCTCCCTCAGTACGTGCTCGACCCAGAACCACCAGTCCTCCCGATCGTACCAGTCCAGGCGGTCCTCCCTGGTGTCCCCTGTGTTCTCGTAGCGGGCCCCCACCAGCCCCTGCAGCTTCCAGCTGGGGTCGAAGACCTGGCCATCCACCTCGAGCCAGGCGTGGTGTGGGAGCCAGAAGGGGTCCTGCTCCAGCACGCTTTTCCACTCTGGGCTGTCCGGGTCTACAGCCCAAGCGTTCCCATAGACCGCTACGACGCCTGGAATCCCGAGCTGCCTGGCGACCTGCTCCAGAACGGCGGCCGTCTCGTTGCAGCCCCCATCGAACATCTCGGGGTCGTATGCGCGGAGGATCTTCGCGGCCCGTAGCAGCAGGGCCGTCTTGGCCTCCCCTTCTGGGGGGTTGGCGAGGCGATGGTCGCCGGCCTCATCCTCGCCCACCAGGCTCTCGTCGACGGTCACCGACTTCAGGAACCCGCCTCCCGTGCTGGTCTCGAGCCAGCTCTGCAGGATGTCTTCGACACCGTTCACGCAGCCTGACGTTCCGTCTCTGAACCACCATGCGCCACCGAGGGTGACATCTTCGATGTCGTTCTCTCTCAGCATGGCCGGGAGCCACGACTCGAGCCACTCCCAGGCGTCATCGAACGGCTCGGGGAGATCTTCGGTGGAGCAGTCCTCGTCGTGCCACTGTACGATGATGGGCCCATCACGATGGAGCATGGCTTCGTAGATGCGCTGTCTGTCCCTGGGTGGATCTTCCCAGTCTTGGTCCAGGACGATCACCAGGCCGTCGAAGTCTATGATGGCCTCCTTGACACGCTGGTTGAGCTCGGAGCCGAAGCTGTCCAGGGAGGAGAGGTGCACGATGATCAGAGCTCGCTCATCGTCTTCGGGTTGACGGTCGTCCACGACCTCTACCAGCTCCGGCCGAACCGTCCGGGTCGTGTAGCAGTCCGCCAGGCGCCCCTCGATGACCGTCTCATCGTCTCCGTCATGCAGCCACTCCCCGCCGTCGTAGAGGCATCGAACGCTGTCGGTCTCCACACGCAGCAGGACGTGGTCCTCTCCGGGGTCGAGCCACTTGTCGGGCTGGGTGCTGAAGAACACCCGGTCGGAGGCGTGGTCCTTCACGGAGGAGCCGAGGGCGGTGCCGTGTCCTGGGATGAGCCCGTGCTCGAGGATGGACTCCAGGTTGGACCGGGCCGTGGCGTGGTAGAGCCATGGCTGGCCACCGTAGTCGCCCGAGCCGACACGTTGTCCCACACCAGGCGTAGACCCGGGCTCCACTTCGTAGCGATCGATCCCCGTGATGAGGACGGGCACGCTGTCGTTGCCCCGGCCGTAGTAGGTGTGGAACCTGTGCCAACCGTCGAGCATGAACTCCTCGCTCCATTCGTGGAGGATGACCGGCCAGTCGTCCGATTCGTAGCGTGAGCTTTTGTGGGCGTAGGAGCCCGGTGGCTCGCCCTTGGTGTACCAACGACGGTAGGCCTCGAAGTCTCCACCGAAGTCCCTCTCGACGTAGATCATGGTGCAGACGGCCCGGACCAGCTCGCTCATGGGGACCCGGAAGAGGGCCAAGCCCACGTCCTTGTACCGTTCCCTGGTCTCGTCGGGATCTCCGTAGTAGTCGGTCCCATCGCTCTGCCACACCAAGGAGCTCTTGGCCTCGGCGGGAAGATCGTCGTAGCTGATGGTGCGGCCGCCTCCGTACAGTTGCCACCAGCAGCGGATGATCTTCCGTTGCCTCTCGATCTCTTTTTCGCTGTCGTGTTCTCTCGGCGGGATCTCGCAGCGGCTCGTGTCGGGACCCGAGAGCCGCTCCTTCAGCCGATCCTCACGATCGCTCTCTTCCTCGTCCCGCTGCGCAGCCGAGGCCGCGGCGGTTCCGAGCACAGCGATGGCGATGGGGATGATCATCTCAAGCCTCGTCGACCCATCCACGCCAGGCGATCTCGACGGATGACGGTCTCCAGAGTTCTCCTGGCTGGGCGTGGTACAGGTGGACGTGCTCGTAGTAGTCCGTGTCGCCCTCGCTCTCCACCATCGACAGGTCACAGGGCTCGATCCGGGTCTCGTCCTCGCTCGAACAGGCGATCGACAGGACGATTAGCTCTTCGCCCTCATCGAACTGGTCAAGCTGCTCCATGGTGAAGCGCAGCTCGTCGAACAGGTAGACGCCGCTGCCACAGATCCCGTAGTCGGACCGCATGCCGTCTTGGAGGATGGCCGGCAGCCTGCTGGCTTGGGTGACGTGGTACCAGCGATCCGAGCCGGTCAGCCGGTCCTCGAGGTGTCCCCTGGAGGACGAGATCGTACCTGACCGCTGCGCAGCCGAGGCCGCGGCGGTTCCGAGCACAGCGATGGCGATGGGCAGGAGCATGGTGTCTACAACGTAACCCCATGTGAAGCCATGGCGGCGCCATCGTAGACGATCCCTGGGACTCTCATTCGAACGATCTTGTCCAGGTACTTCTGGATCATCTCGGCCGAGAGCTCATAGGTCGCCGACAGCCCGTGTGGGCCCGGCATGGGGCTCCTGGCGAACTTTCCGAGCTCGAAAGCGATGTCCCCTGGAACGCGAATGGCAGAGATGAATCCGTCGCTCCCCTTGCCCATCCCTGTCGCGTAGAAGCGCGCCTGCTCGTAGGAGTCGGTGAAGAACTGGGTGGACGCCCTGGCCTTGGTCCACAGCGCGTCGCCCTCGCGCATCAGCGCTGGCGGGATGTCCTTCCCGGAGCGGTGGTAGCCTCCTATGAGCTTCCAGATGTGATCCCAGCGCGCCTGATCTGCCGCTGTGAACGGGACGGGGGTATCCATGGCCTTCGTCGTTCCCCTGAACAGGAGGACGTCCCCACTGTTCCCGGGGACCTTTCTCGCCGCAGCGATGATGGATCCGAGCTCGTCGACGATGGTCCTGACCGCAGAGGTCTTGCTCACCGCCTTGCCGGCCTGAGCTGCCACCGTCGCGGCGGAGTCGGCGCTCTTGGCCAGGTACTCGGCCGGGATCTCCAGGCTCTCGTCCCCGGCCTTGGCGCTGGTGATGATCTGGTCCAGGTACCTGCGCAGCTCGGGGATGTGCTTCTCGAGACCACCGAAGGATCCGAGGGCGTCGATCATCGACGAGATGGCCTTGGCGTTGGTGGCGATCAGCCGCACCGGGACCTTGCCGAAGACGAAGAAGGAGCCGATGAGGGGGATGGCCCCGAGCAGGCTCAAGAAGGCGTAGAACGTCTTGGACGGCCTGTCCCATGCCAGGTAGAGGATCGCGTTGGCCAGATCGAAGGGCTCACCGAAGCCTGGAACGGATCCGGCGATGTCCATAGCCAGGTGCACGGCACGCTGGAAGTCCCTCGTCTCCTTGATCTCCTTGATCTCACTACCGAATATCAACAGACCCAGTGGCGAGATGTGAATGCCTCTGCCGTAGAGCTCGTCTTCGGCGGCCTGTTCCGCGATGGTGTCCAGGATCTCGTCCATGTCCAGGCCCGTGTCGCTGGAGACGCCTTTGGCGATGACATCGTAGCGGTGGTCGAGGATGGTGCTCAGGGCGTCTTGGCTCATGGTCTCATCTCCAGGGTATTACGTCGTGCGGCCGAGGCCGCGGCAGCCCCAAGCGCAGCGATGGCGAGGGTGGCGATCATCAGGCGATCCTCTCGATCAAGATGCTCGAATATACCTCGTTCTCCCCCGTGTCCAGGGCCTTGCCCATGCCGTCTCCTGCGTTCGTGATTTCACAGTATCCCTGAAGTAGGTAGTTCTTGGGTCCGCCAGCGACCGTTACATAGCCCTGTAGGGTCGAGGTGGATCCGTCCTTGCATTTCTCCGAAGGCCTCGGCCACCCCTGCGAAGACGGCATCGTCCATATCAGCCTGCCCCGTCTCCCCTTCGATCCCCCGCTCGATGCGTTCGAAGACCGGCTCCATCACGGCCCCCGCCTTCTTGGCCGGCTCGGGCATGAAGAACCACTGGGCGCGCTTGGCACCCTTGCGGTGGTACCTGGCGCCCTCGAGGGCTTCCTCCTTGTCGCCTTTCAGCAGTGGGAAGAGGATGTTGACCAGGGGGTTGACATCGAGAGGTCCACGGAAGCGGCGCTTGCGACCGAACAGTCCACCGTAGCGGTGCTCGAGCATGGTCTGGGCGGCGCTCATCTGGGGTTCTCCACGATGCAGATCAGGCCCGCGTAGCGGTCCTGGCGCTTCTGGGGACGGATAGGGGTCCACATGTCCGAGATGGCTCCGTCCAGGTACAGGGCGCTCTCACAGCCCTGAGAGAGGAAGAAGCCGGCGAAGTCCCAGAAGGTCACGGGGGTATCGGAGATGGCGAAGACGACCTTGTCGCGGCTCGTGATCCCGACACCGCTGCGGATGGCGGTGTTGACGGAGTCCTCCCTGAAGGCGGGGTGTCTCCGGCCGTCCTTCAGCAGCATGGGTCCGGACTGGGTCGCCAGGAGGGTGTCGGAGCGCTTGGACCAGTCTTCGCTGAGCTCGATGGAGAACCCGGATCGGGGGCCCCAGGAGAAGACCCCGTTGGGCTTCATGTAGAAGTTACCGTGGCCGTCTTGGAGATCGAGGGGCCGCTTGGTGATGCCCCCTTCGATGAACAGCCCCACGGGGACCTGGCCGGTGTGGAAGATGCCGGCGTTGGTGATGCCCAGTGGGCGGTGTCCCGCCGAGGCCAGCGCTGACCGTGCGGAGCTGATGGTCTGGGGCTCGCCCCGGACTTGGCCGAGCAGCATGAGGGTGAACTCACGGCCCGGGACCACCATCATCGCGCTGTAGTCAGCGGTGTCGGTCCGGATCCAGCGAGCCTCGAATCGTTTCAGGGCCATGGGCTACTCCTCTTCGGTCCGCTTGGCGTCGAACTTCTCGATGCGCTCCCGCCAGGCGCTGACGTACCACAGCCAGCCGAACAGCCTGCGCTGGATCAGATAGCCAGGGTCCTCGTCATTGCCGTAGGCCTCGAGCTCGAATGGATTGGACCGATAGGCCCGTTTGACGGGGTGTTCCGCCCCGTTGAACAGCACGATCCCGACGACGTGGAAGGCACCGTAGATCAGCCCCTGCAGGGCATTTGGGAAGGCCAGGACGGCGAAGGGGGCCACGATGATGGCGGGTAGACCGAACAGCACGATGGGCAGGAATACGATCGCGAGGATCGCCGCGGCCACGTAGGTCAGCTCTTTCTGCTGCTTGTTGTGGATGGCCTCGTGGCGCAGGGTGGTCTCGGACAGCTTCGCCTTGTCGCGAACGAGGATCAGCGGCCAGATGGACATTCCCGAGGGCGTGATGCCGCCAAAGAACTTCCCCATCAGGTCCATGAACCGGGGTGCTTGGATGATGATAGGCACGATGGCTCCTGTCTCGTGGCGCGGTTGGAGCATAGCACGAGGGAGGCAGAGGCGGCATGGGTGAGGTAGGATGGTCCCATGCTCGCCGTGCTCCTCGACATCACGCTCACCAGCGTTGCCACCCACAGTAGCAGGTGATAGGTGTAGGCCATGAATCCGACCACCATCGCCAGTGTCCTGCTCACCGCGCCCGACAGGGAGCGTCAGGCCGCGGCCAACGAGCTGAAGAACAGGCTCGATCTGCGCCAGACGGCCCACACCGGGACGCGGGGACGCCTGGACCGGGTCCAGTCCGATCACGGTGTGGCTGTGCGACAGATCCTCGTCGCCATGGTCAGCACAGCGGGTTTCGAGCCGTACTCGGCCCTGTACCAGCCGATTGACCCGATGATCCCATGGATGGTGACGGTGGCCAAGGTCCAGCTGGAGCGGGCTCGGGGGCTGATAGTGGAGGACCCGCAGGCTTCCGCGATGGCCAAGCACTTCGAGGCTCTCCCTGCGCGTCCGATGCGGACGTCCATGGACGCCATGGTCAATCCGCTGGAGTTGTACGTGATCTCATTGGCGCTGGGACAGATCGCCGACATGGATGATGAGCTCGCTATGGATGGCAACGCCCTGCGCGAGATCGTGGACTGGGTCCGCGAGGTCGGACCCGGAGCGCTCGAGGGCCTGAGCTTCGAGGACGCCTTCGTTGCCAGCCGGGCTCACTGGACGCAGCAGGCCGCTGTGGCAGGGACCGATGGTCCGCGACCTGGCCTGGTGCTGTACCAGTGGACCGACGGCGCCACCCTGCAGCGGCTGTACACCCGCAAGCAGATGGAGGCCGAGGGCCACCTGATGCGCAACTGCATCGGCGCGAAGTGGCAGTGGGAGGAGGTCAAGGACGGGGAGAAGACCGTGCTGTCCTACCGGGACGCTGAAGGGTCACCGCTCGCTGACATTTCGCTTTTGTACAAGAACGGCTACAGACCCTATCTCGACGAGGCTCTCGGCCCGGACAACGCCGGTGTGCCCTTCGAGCTGTGTGGACGCCTGATCCCGGTGCTGAAGGAGGCCGGGGTCGAGACCGGCGGGGCTGGTGTCGGCATGTACGTGCCGATCCTCGTCCCCGAGAGTCGTATTCCCCAGGCGGCCATGGAGCGCAGCAAGGAGGCCTTCATCGAGCTGGGCGGCATCGAGGACCGCATTCGTCAGCTCGCCGAGTCGAGGGATTACGAGGGCGAGACGACGGCGGAGGAGGCTGCTCTCATCACCCAGTGGCAGCAGTTGGCGGATCATGCCGTCAACACCGTGATCATCAATGAGTGTCACGAGACCGTCAACCTGTTGAAAGAGCTGGCTGGAGACAGGCTGGTCATCCGTCGCGCTCCCAACACCGAGGCCTTCAAGGACAGCACCCCGCTGGCCTGGGCCGTCGAGCTGGACCTCGACGCCTTCTGCGCTGAGCTGTATGTCTCTGCCGAAGACCTGGCTATCCAATGGGCGACATACTGCTACCCCTGGGACGCCGACGACATCCTGATGACCGACAACTACACCGGCTCGTCCCTGTTCCGGCTGTTGTCCGATACCATCTTCGGCACCGGCCACGTTCAGATCGTCTACCCCCGGACCGGGCTCCCGGACTGGGCCAAGGTGGACGTCCCCGGTGGTGAGTGGCTCGTGGACACCAGCTTCTTGACGGACACCCACACGGAGCTCGAGGGAGCGCTTCCATGATCTCCGTCCTGCCAATCCTCGCCACCACCCTCCAGCGCCGTGGTGTTCTGCAGCAGCTTCGAGGCCGGCTCGGGCTGACGTCCATCGAGCGTGACGAGCGCAGCAGCTTCGAGCGCCGCATGGGCTGGGCCCTCTCCCAGCACCCCGAGGCCGCGCCTTGGTTGCAGGTTGTGGTGGCCTATGCTGGAATGGGGCTGTCCGGATTGCTTCCAGACTGGAAGCCCAGATTCAGGTTGAGGATCGAGCCGCTGATCCCACAGCTGGCCGCCTGGCTCTCGGGGCCCTTCTCCCACGAAGACCTCGACAGTGAGTCGGCGCGCTACAAGATGGGGGTCGACGCGTGGTACGAGTCTGGGGAGACCAACCCCATCGACTGGGACTGGGTCGATGATTGGTCGCGTGAGGGAACGATCGAAGATGACATGTCCGCTCCCTCCTTTTCGGCCAACGGTCGCGTCGATGGCGCGGCCATCGAGCCGTCGGAGATCCGCGTCGATCTGCGTTCGAGGCTCGATTCGATGGTCATCGCCCACTTCGAGTGCGGTGATGAGTGGATCGAGATCGCCTGGTTGCCCAGGAGCCAACGCCCCCTCGAGTTCGCCGAGGTGCGCTTCGGTGACGGCGGCCGTGACGGGAAATGGACACCGCTGGAGGATGTGCTGAGCGAGATGAACGGTGGCGGAACGTACATGGACGACATGGAGACGCCCCATGGTTGTGCTCGGTGGCTCGCCTATCCAAGAGAGCCCGTCGGTGATGTTGTCTCCGACAAGCAGGGGAATGGGCTGAGCCGTCTGCTCGAATGGGCCTCTGACGAGAACCCTGACTGGGACGATGAGGACAACGTCGACTACGCCAGAGAGAGTCTATGCAAGGTGCTGCTGTTCGCCTCGGCCATTCACTGGGTCAAGGTCAGGAACCTTCTGCTGCGCAGGATCGGGGATGAGCTGCCTGGGATCGCCGACTGGTACCTGGACGAGCACCCGAACTTGGCGAACCACAGCCTGAGCTCTGCGGTAGAGGGCGCCCATCGGATGCACCTCGACATTATCCGTGAGGAGGACGAGAGACTCATCCAGGGCAGCGTCGAAGAGGCACAGCCTGTCGAGATTCGGGATCGTGACGTCATCCTGGCCAGCTGGCCGGACGGCGCCAAGCTCGTCGAGCTTCGTGATCCACGTAGCTTCACCGGCGAGGGCATGAGCATGGCCCACTGCATCGGTCGGGCCGGCTACTACGATGAGATGCGTGCGGGGAACGGGCGCTATGTCAGCTATCGTATGCCGCCTCGTGCAAGGCCCGAGTACACGGAAGATCAGGAGTGGGGAGCGCCGGTGGCGACCTTGGAGTTGGTCCGTCGCGAGGACGAGGGGGATGGAGAGGACGACTGGTTCGTGAACCAGATGCACGGCCACCGCAACGGATCCATCGCCGAGGGCATCGCTACCTTGCGCATCGCCTGGTGGCTGCATGAGCAGATGAAACGTGGTGTGGTTTTTTCGAACCTCGCCTCGGAGACGTCCGGTCCATGCGTGGACGCTGGGATCGTCTTCGACCACGAGGTGACGCGTCATCTCCGATCCATGGGAGATGACACCGAAGCCACAAGGCGAGCGGTGGACGCCTGCAGCCAGAGCACCTTCTGGGTCAAGCCAGAGGAGCCGTATGTCGAGGCTCCCGCCGAGGTGTGGGCGGAGTACGAGCGCCAGGTAGAAGAGATGCATCGGCGTCGAGTTGAGCACAAGGCCGAGCGCGACAGGACACTCCCAGTGCTGGTCGATTCCGCCGTCAGGGAGCTGCAGCAGCACTCAGGAACCATCGAGACCGAGTTTTGAACAGGAGAGAGACATGTCGACCCTGAAGACCCACGGCACCGTCGCCGGTCAGCCCATCCCCTTCAAGCTGATCTATGACTGGCTCGATCAGGGCCTGCCTCACATGGACTACGTCAAACAGTTCGATGAGGCCCTGGCGGCGGCCAAGGCCCAGATCGACCCACGGGCGGCCCGGGCCATCATCTCCAAGCTCGACCCAGAGCTCTACATCGTCGCAGAGCAGGCGTTGCAGTCCAGCCTGCTGTATGACGCGATGAAGCTCAAAGGGGACAGGGACTTCGTCTTCGCGGCCCTGGTCATGCAGCGCATGTTCGGCCTGAGTCCGAACAACCTGGCCCACACCACCAAGATCAAGCTCCCCTACATGCTGGCTCAGTCTCTCTTCGAGGCCCAGCAGCACGTCTGGGTTCTGGATGAGGGCACGATGGATTCGCTGACGGGTACGGCGGTGCCCAAGGCGTTGGTGGCCGAGCGCTTGCCCTACCTGCCGTGGCGCACCATGCTCATCGTGTTGCCGCCGGGGACGACCATCACGGTGGACGTCGGGATCAACAAGGACCGCGACGCCACCGCTGACGACATGGAGTTCTCCACCGAGGGCATGTACCGTCCGAAGGAGTTCGCAGAGGAGCGCACCCTTCGGATCTCTTCGATGTTGATCTACGAGGACATCCCGGGCGTGAAGTGGCGCTACATGGGGTTCCAGGACAGCGGCAAGGTCAAGAATCTCGGCTACAACGAGGGGTGGTTCGACATCAGCTACGGCAACGCCGTGGACCTGCTGCCCTTCTACGCGAGCAACGGGGACGGGGCGATCTGGCAGATGCTCATCAACCTGTTCATGGTGCTCGAGCACGGTGACTACCTGGTAGGCCAGCCCGTTCAGGTCCCCACCCTGCCGCCCAAGCGCGGCAAGAAGCAGCGTATGCAGGACCGCAAGAGCGCTCTGAACTACACGGTCGTCAACCTCGGCCGGCGCGCCTTCGATGAGCGGGACGCTGCGAAGACCAGTGATCGTTCGGATCCCTCCGGTCGTGCCTCGCCCTACCTGCACGACGTGGACGGCTTCTTCAAGGGCGTGTGGGTCAGGGAACCCGAGCAGCGCTCGGTCCGCGGCGAGCGCGTCAACGAGCACGGC
>Ga0257125_1000070_pt1 | contig 149169 bp, 173 predicted proteins | sample SI106_200metaG_FD_190183 | JGI IMG/M metagenome (GOLD analysis project Ga0257125, IMG submission 190183) | Marine microbial communities from Saanich Inlet, British Columbia, Canada - SI106_200 | ecosystem: Environmental > Aquatic > Marine > Inlet | place: Canada: British Columbia | collected... | reverse complement strand
AATACAACTAAATCTCGTATATTTTTTCTAATATTTTCTTTTCCGGGCCTAAAAAGAAAAAAGCCTATCAAAAAAGCTGGAACAAAAAACAGAGCAAGAGTTTTTATTAGAGCTGCAACCCCAATACAAACTGCTGCCATTAAAGGAAACCTACTTCTCTCTAAGGACTGAATAAAGAAATATATTGCAAAAAGCAAAAAGAATAATGCAGAAAGATCCATTTCCATTAAAGTATATCTAATTGTGAAAAAAGAAACTGCAAGTAAAAAAGAAGAATAAAGAGCTATCTTTTTATGGAAAACTTTGGAAGCGATAAGATAAACTGCAATTATGGAGAGTGTTCCATAAAAAAAAGAAGTGAATCTTAAAGAAAACATTGATATTCCAAAGATGCTTACAAAAAGATCGCCCAGATAAAACCAAAGGGGTGAATGCAAGATTGTACTTATTAAACCAGACTGGATAAATCCCATTATGTGTGGCCCATGCACCATTTCATCACCAAGGGCAGAAATGTTGCTTGCTACTAAAAACCTTAGCAATGCCCCAAGAAAAACAATGAGAATGAGCCATTTCCTTGGATCTTTTGAGAAGAAAAAATTCACAGTAGAGTCCACATAACTATCTACCTTGCTTTTTTTCTTTGCTGCTTCTTCTGGTTCCCCTTCTTCTGCCATAGAATATATTCCTCAGGGAGCTTTTTATGTTTTGTGTAATTAATAGAATAAAAAAAAGAAATAATCTTATGGGGATATAAAGAAAAAGAATACATCTCAATTAAATCCAAGATTTGATGAAAGAAAAATCCAATTAAAATAAATATAAAAATATTTACGAAAAAAGATAATATTGCTAATAAAAGAATAAATTCAATTCCGTGCAAAAAGCAAATCCCCCCGTAAATATTCTCTTTTTGGAAAGCAGGTATTTGCCCAAGATAGATGTCTCTGTTTTTAAAAAACCACTTACGGGCCCGAGTTAAACTAAAATCCTTTTTTTTGTAAACATAATAAAGATAATGATCTACATCAATTAAAACAGTTGAAGCGAGAATAATTGAAGATTCAAGAAATCCGATTTTAGGGAAAATAAAGAAAAGAATAGCTGAAAAAATTAAACCAAAAATAAAATGTTGAGAGGGATACATTTTATTCCTCTATTTTTCGTACCATGTCTGTGAAAGCAGGACGTGTAATTAAAACACCAACAGTTATTCCAATAATTGTTGTTATTGCGAAACCCTTTAGTAAACCTGCTCCTGCCCACATCAAAGGAAGAAGGGCAACTAAGGCAGTAAAATATGTTCCAAGAATTATTTTAAATGCTCGCTTTAGTCTTTGTTTTAAGCTTAATCCAAGATCTTGTCTTGCTTCATCCAAAACAATTATCTGACTGTCTATTCCAGTACCAATTGTTGCCAAGATTCCTGCTATACTTGGGAGGTCTAAGTTCCAATCTATGAAAGAAGCTATTCCCAAAATTATTATTAATTCCGATAAGCTTGTGATTAAAAGCGCAAGTGAAGACTTTACTTTTTTATATCTAATGAATACAATTATTGCCACTGCGATAAGAGCTGCAAGTCCTGCAAGTAAAATTGTATTGATGAATTCTTGTCCAAGCACAGGAGAAATTGTGTCTAATTTTACAATTTCAAGTTTGTAAGGTAGGCTTCCAGTTATTAACACTGTTTGGAGCTTATGCATTGAAGTTTCTGCATCTTCATAGGCTTCTATTTGAGTTGTTCCTGTCCCTGATCCAGAAATCTGTATTTGTGTTGTAACTTGTCCCTTTAGCCCTTCAGAAATTAAAAGTTCATCTACAAGAACATCATCCAAATATAAACCTAATTTTTCAGAGAGATAGCTCCCTTGTGCAGAAGAATTTACTTCCAAATCTTTTGTTATATCTGCATGTCGCTTTGCTGCTTCCTCACTTAGATAAATTACAAATCTAAAGTTGCAAAAATTTCCTGATTGTGATTCATCGCACTTATCTATTCCTGCGCAAGTTGCATCATTTCTACATACAGAAGTTATGTCTCTTTCTCCTCCGATAAATGCTGTTTCGTTCCCTATTTTTGCCTCAAATTTACCTTGCTTTGAAATTAATTCCTCCAGGTCTCCAGGAGTTGTTCCCGCTATCTCAATTAACATAAAGTTATTTCCAGCAAGATCTGAAACCGGGAGAACCTTCATGTCTGCAATCCCATATACGTTTAATCTATTACTTACAATATCAATTAAATCCCTTAACTCTGCAGAAGAAAGCTCTCTGTCTTCTGCCTTTATCATTGCCCTTGCTCCTCCCGCTAGATCTAAACCTAATTGTAAATTTGTTTTAGATAATTCTGACACAGTGATGTCTGGTGCTTGATTTGTAAATAAGATTACTTCTGCTTGTTTTGTTTTAATTATGGTTTTAACATTTTCACCAGAATCAAATTTTCCCTCCAAAATATTTGTGAAATCTGAAATTGTTTCTATTCTCTGCCCATCTATTTCTAAAATTACTTGACCTTGTCTTAAGCCTTGTTCAAATGCAGAAGAATTTTGTTCTATGCTTGTTACAACAATTCCTTTATCTAGAAACTTTGGAGGAAACCCAAAAATAGAAAGTAAAGAAAGAACAATCATAATTATCAATAACCAGATTTTCCAAGTAAGTTTCATTTTTTCTTCTCCACATACCATTTAAGAATAGACACGTTTGTTATCCAAGTGTTTAGAATATCAAAGACCAAACCTATTGAAAGAATTGTAAATATTTGTGTAAGAACAATTGAGAAAGACCGAACAACAAATAAAGCAAATAAAATTGCAAGCAAAGAAGTTAATGTCATTGTTAGGCCTGTTTTGAATGCTCCAAATATCCTTTTATTTAAATTTCCAGAAGTTCTTTTTAAAATTCTTGTTGTAAGTAAAATGTCTGTGTCAACAGAATAACCAATTAGCATTAGAATTGCAACAATCCCTGCGCTAGACATTTGCATGCCCAAGAGATTAATTGCGGCAAGAGTCATGATTATATCTGCAAAAGCAGAAATGATTACTGCTAAAGAAGGCACAAATGTTCTAAATATTAAGAACACAACAATGGCCATAAAAAGGAATGCGAATAAAATTGCAATAAGCAATTGTTGATAAAAACTTTCGCTTAGAGAAGAACCGGTGAACTCTATGCTGCTATTTTCTTCGTTAAGCTCATGGCCTAAAAAGGATTCAATTGCTGTTCTTGTTGTGCCCACATCTGATTTTGTTTCAATAATGATTGCTTTTTGCTCTTTTGTAATAAGATCTGAAATTCTCCTTGTGCTAAAATCTTCTAACTGGCTCTCAAGAGAAGCGGTTAAATCCGATGCGCTTATCTTTTCGTAAATTGTAACCGAAGTTCCACCTGTTAATGAAATGTCTTTATTAAAAAAATCATTATTAGTTTGATAAAAAATTCCAATATAAATCAAAGAAAGAACCAACAAGATAATTGGGATTAATAAAAGTCGTTTATAATGTTTATCGTGGAAATTTTTAATTTCTTGTTCTGGTGATTCTTGTTCCATTTTGTATTTTAAATGCGCGGGCTGGGATTCGAACCCAGATAATCTGCTTGGAAGGCAGAGAGTCTAGCCATTGACCTACCCACGCGCCATATGAAATATTTAGCGAAAACTTGTTTAATAAAGTTTACTATACGCGCCTGGAAGGATTTGAACCTTCGACTTCTTCCTTAGGAGGGAAGCGCTCTAATCCAGGCTGAGCTACAGGCGCACCGCATAATTTTTAAAGGAAGTTTTAGTTTTAAAAACTATGCTAGTTAAAGCGCTTGGGCTGATTGACTTGATTGCAGGATTGATTTTGGTAATTGGAGCCACAAAATTTCTCCCAACAACCATTGTTGTGATTGTGGGTGTGGCTTTGCTTGCTAAATCTAGTTTGGGAATGTTGCAAGATGTTGCAAGTTGGTTTGATTTTTTTGGAGGAGCAATACTATTAATGAGCGCAGTTATTTTTGTTCCTTGGCTTGTTCAAGTTTTTGTTGGAATACTTGTACTTCAAAAAGGTATTTTTAGTTTTTTCTAAGATAAAAAGTTTTATAAACCATTAATTCGGCGTAATTCTGAGACAGCCATAATAGGTTGGTAATACCTGTTCTCATTCCGAACACAGAAGTCAAGCTTCCTATGTTTATGGCGGTAGTGGCCGAACAGCTGCAAAACCATAAAGCTGTCTTATTTTTATTTAAGATGGTGATTAAGATTTCTAAAGAACAAACAAAAAATAAGATTGAAGAATTTTTTAAAGGGATTAAAAATAAGACGCCAAAAGAGATTAAAAAAATAAAAAAACTTGCTATGTCAAAAAATATTCCTCTAAAGGAAAATAGGAAACTTTTCTGCGGAAAATGTTTTGTGCCACATACAATGAATCACATAAAAATTAAAAAAGGGATTAAAACTCTTGAATGTGAAAATTGTGGCCACATTTCAAGATGGAACGTAAAATAATATTATTGTTTGCAATTAGTCTTTTGCTAACTTTGTTTTTTGTGAGGGTTAGTTCTCATTTCTTCCATGATTTTAATAACTACGATGGAGATAATCCACTTAAGTCAAAAGCCAAAACATTTACTGGAGTATTAAGAAGAACAACTGGGTTTGATTGGCACCATATTCATTTGGGGGCAATTCTTCTTGTTGTTTTAATTCCATTAATTCTTCTTGGATTTATTAACCCAATTTCAATTATTTTCTTGGGAATTGGAATAAGTTTGTTTTTGGATCAAGTTCTTCCTTTACTTAATTTTGGAAACTACTTTGGCAACGGAATGATTTTGCTATCGCTCATATTGCACTTAATTATTTTAGAAACAGCATTAATAATTTATTTTAACTAACTTTTCTTGAATTTTCCAACTAATTCAATTAAATCTTCTTGCCCTAAGAAAATTGCTCTGCAACAATATCTATCTAAACCAAGAGAATCCATCACTTTTCCAGGGTTTTCTCCTTGTTGAACTCGTGATTTGAAATCTTCCCATAGCTGAGCTATTGGCTTGTTACATGAAAAACATCTTACTGGGATTATCATATTACTTAGTCATTAGAAGGGTTTTTAAAGTTTACTAGAAGAGAAAAAGTATGAATAAGAACATAATTGAGCTGAAAGATGTTGCAAGATATTATGAGATGGGAGAGAACATTGTGAAGGCGCTGGATTGCGTAAATGTTCAAGTAGAGAAAGGGGATTTTGTTGGCATTATGGGCCCATCTGGTTCTGGAAAATCTACCTCAATGAATCTTGTTGGAAGTCTGGATCTAGCCACAAAAGGGAATATTTTTCTTGATGGAGAAAACATAGAGGACATGGAAGAATCTGAGTTGGCTCAAATTAGGGGTAGAAAAATTGGTTTTATCTTCCAGCAGTTTAACTTGATTCCAAACTTAACTGCTCTTGAAAATGTTATGTTGCCTATGTTGTTTCAAGAGATTGATGAGGAAGAAAGAGAAGATAGAGCAGAGGAGCTTCTGAAACTTGTTGATCTGGGAGATAGAACAGACCATTATCCAAATCAACTTTCCGGAGGACAGCAACAAAGAGTTGCAATTGCGCGTGCATTGGCAAATGATCCAGAAGTTATACTTGCTGATGAACCTACTGGAAATCTAGATACTAAAACAGGGGAGAAAATGATGAATTTCCTTACACAACTGAACGCCCAAGGTAAAACAATCATCATGGTTACTCATGATCCTGATTTAGCTCGCGAGCATGCTAAAACAATTTATTCTATCCGAGACGGAAAAGTAGAGTGGGTAGAAAAAAGAGTTGGGACAAAATGGAAAAGATCTAAGGAAATCGCTTGTCAAAGTTAAGCACGAAAAGTTTTATAAACATATATGTACGGAAAATAACATGAAACAAACAAAAATATTAGGAATTGGAATCGTTCTTTTAGTTTGTCTTAGCCTAATTGTTGTTCAAGCAGAAATTACTGGAAATGCTGTTTCTGTAAGTCCTGCGTATGTTACAATGTATGCGGGAGAAGAAGCAAGTATTTCTATTGAAGTTGAAAATAATGAGAACTTTGACATTGAAGATGTTTCAATTAGTTTGATTTTGGACAATGTTCCTTTTAGTTCAGTTGGCAGTTCAGAGAAAGATATTGATGATATTGATGAAGATGACGAGGAAAGTATAAGTTTTACTGTAAGAGCTTCTACAGAGATTACCCCTGGAGATTACAATATTCCATATGCGGTTAATTATAAACAAGAAGATGTTGATACTCCCTTAACTAAATCTGGAAGTTTTGGATTAAGAGTTTCAGCTCAAACAGATATTGAATACAGTGTTGAAACAAAAGATGCAATTGTGGGAAAGAAAGGAAGAGTTAGTTTAAAGATTGTAAATAAAGGACTTGGAGAAGTCAAATTTGTAAGTGCTGAAATTTTTGCTTCAGACAATGAATTTGAATTACTTTCAGAAAAATATGTTTACTTAGGAAATATTGAATCAGATGATTCAGATCTTGCGAATTATGATGTTTTGTTTAAGTCAAGTAATCCAACTCTAACTGTAAAAGTTGATTACAAAGATTTTGATAATGCAGACCAATCAAAAACAGTTAACTTGCCGGTAAAGGTCTATACAAAATCAGAAGCTCTTGAATTAGGCCTTATTACTGAGAGTAAAACAAGTCTCTATGCAGGAATCATTATTGTAATTCTTCTTCTTTGGTTTATCTGGAGAAAATATTCTAAACATAGGAAAGCTAAGAAAAGACGTGAATCGAGGTAACTTCATGTTAAAGGATTTCTTTAAGTTGTCTTTTGGAAACTTGAGACACAGAGGTTTGAGAAGTTGGTTAACAATTATTGGAATTTTTATCGGTATTGCTGCTGTTGTTTCTTTAATCTCCTTAGGTGCTGGACTTAGAACAGCAGTTATGGGGCAATTTGGAACTCTTTCTGTGGATACACTTACTATTCAAAATAAAGGAACTGGCTTTGGGCCTCCAGGTTCAACTGTTGTTGAAAAGCTTACAGATAAAGACGTTAGAATAATTGAAGGAGTTACCGGGGTAGATAAGGTTATCTCGCGAATTATACGCGTCGGCAGTTTAGAATATAATGGGATTGCAGGTTTTGGATATTCTGCAGATATTCCAGAAGATAAGGAAGATAGAGAATTTGTATATGAGAATCTTGATTTTAAAGAAACAGCAGAAGGTAGATTTTTAGAATCTGGAGATGATGGAAAAGTTTTACTGGGAAATGGATTTTTAGAATCAACTGATTTTAAAAAAGAGTTTAGTGTTGGGAAGAAAGTTAAAATTAATGGATATGAATTTGAAATAATTGGTTTTGCAGAAAAATCAAGTAACTTTCAACTTAACAACATTGTTTTTTTACTTACTTCAGATATGGAAAAAGTTATGGGAATTGAAGATGAAATTGACATGATTCTTGTTCAAGTTCAGGATAAAGATAGAATTGCAGATGTTGCATCAGAACTTGAAAGAAAATTAAGAAACGATCGAAAAGAAGATTTGGGGGAAGAAACATTTACAGTAGAAACTCCAATACAAGCACTTGATTCTGTAAACACAATATTGGATATCATCAATCTAATTGTTATTGGAATTGCGGGAATTAGTTTATTTGTTGGAGGGGTTGGAATTGCAAATACAATGTATACTTCTGTTGTCGAAAGGACAAGGGAGATTGGAATTATGAAAGCGGTTGGTGCAAAAAATTCTGCAATCACTTGGATCTTTTTGATTGAAGCAGGTTTACTTGGTTTAGTTGGGGGGGTTGTTGGAGCGGCAATTGGATTAAGTGTTGCATTAGGAATTGCAAGTGTTGCAAATTCTGCTTTGGGTGGTGCTTTGTTTATTGTGGATATAGACTATATGTTACTTTTAGGAGCAGTTGGATTTTCATTTTGTGTAGGAGTTATTAGTGGAGTTCTTCCAGCTATTCAGGCTAGTAAACTAAATGTTGTGGAGGCCTTGAGGAGTTAAAATGATTTGGGTGTCGGATGCGAGAATGAATTTCTGGGAAGGGGGAAGGACGAGGGAAGATTTTTTGGAGGGGCTTGCTAGACATGTTCGGTCTCCTGAAAAACAAGAGAAGATCTTTTGGCATGAAATGAGCCATTACAACAAAGCAAAAGAATTGGGGTACCTTGCAAGATTTTCAATAGAGTCTTATGTTGGAAACCCTTGGGGAGGATGCCTCCCAAGTGTAGAAATTAGTCCTCCCGTAGAACTGAGACACCTCAGAGAAATTTTGCTTGCTCCAAAAGAACCAAGCCCCTCTGATTTATGGAAAGCGCAAAAAATTGATCTGCCTGAGCAGGTACTGGAGGCAGCGGCATGTTAAGCGACAATTTCAATTTAGCAATTAAGAATCTTAAGAAAAGAAAACTTAGAGCATGGCTTACAATGTTGGGAATTTTTATTTCAATTGCAACTATTTTTATGTTGATTAGTTTAAGTCTTGGTTTGCAAAATGCAGTTATTGAATCTTTTGAAGAACTTGGATCAGATAAATTTTTTGTTCAACCTTCAACAGGATTTCTTGGTCCACCTGGAACTGTTGGAGGGGTTACATTAACAGAAGATGATGTGAATGTTGTTGCTAAAGTTCGTGGAATAAAAGAATATTCTTATTTTGTGGCTGCAAATGCAAAGGTTGAGTTTGGTAAGAAAACAAGGTATATGATGGTGTGGGGAATTGATCCCGAACATATGGAAGTTTATTCTGAGATTGGAAGTTTTAATGTTGGGGAAGGAAGAGATCTTGCTCCAGGAGATAAAAACTCAGCTGTTCTTGGAAACTTGCATAAAACAGGGGGAATGTGGGACAAAGCAGTGAGGGCAGGAAATAAGATTACTGTGAATGGAAGAGACTTTAAAGTAAGGGGAGTCTTGGATCTAATTGGAAACCCAGATGATGATAGAATGCTGATGATGGATATTGAAACATTTAGAGAAGTTTTTGAGGTTCCAAAAAGAGTGGATGTGATTATGTTACAGATTGAAGAAGGAGAAGAAATTCAAGTTGTTGCGGATTTGGTTGAGAAGAAATTAAGAAAATACCGTGGATTGACTGAAGATAATCAAGACTTTTCAATTTCAACTCCAGATGAATTGATTGAAGGTTTCTTGAATATCTTAAACATTATCACATATTTTCTAGCAGGAGTTGCCATGATTTCTCTTTTAGTTGGTGCAATTGGAATTGCAAATACAATGTATACTTCTGTTTTAGAAAGAACAAAAGAGATTGGAGTAATGAAAGCGATTGGAGCTAAGAACAGTGATGTGCTTTGGATCTTTTTATTTGAATCTGGTTTACTTGGATTAGTTGGAAGTGCAATTGGGGTTTTGTTGGGATATGGGGTCAGTAAAGGAATGGAATACATTGCAATAACACAATTACAAACAACTTTACTTCAGGCTGCTGCTCCTTGGTGGCTTATTGTTGGATGTTTAGGTTTTGGATTTTTAATCGGAGCTATTTCAGGAACATTGCCTGCGATGCAAGCTTCAAAGACAAATGTTGTTGATGCTCTGAGATATGAATAGTTCTCAATTTTTTACATAAATATTTATAAACCTATTTTTATTTTCAAGTCTGCAAAATAAAATTTTGTAAAAAAATAAGATGGTGAATAAATGTTTGTATTGTAAAATTGAACTTACTGATGGACGTGTTGTTGACATCTGTGATTGTTGTGGGGAAGGAGTTTGGAGTAAAAAGATGTTTGCCACAATTAAAGCAAATACTTCTGAAGCAATGGACAATAATGATTTGTGCCATAATAGAACAAGTGATGATGTTCGGGAACCAGAGGCGCCTAACGCTGTTGAACAAACCTCCAATGTTGTGGAACAACCTGAATTTACTAGCGAATTTTCGCTATGAGAAGGTTTTTAAATGCATTATTTCTGGATAAAATATGGTTAATAGAAAATCAGTTAGGACTAGAGGAAAGCTTCAACTAAGTAGATATTTTAAAAAGTTTGAAGAAGGAGATAGTGTGGCAGTAACTATAAACGAGTCTGTTCCTTTTAGCTCTCCGAAAAGAATGCAAGGAAGAACAGGGATTGCATTGGGAAAGAGAGGAAGCTCTTATGTTGTAGAAATTAAAGATATGGCAAAATCAAAACAATTTATAATTGCTCCAATACATTTAAAAAAAATAGAAGCTTCTAAAAAGAAAGCTAAAGAGGATACCCAAGGGGCACAAGAACCTGACAAGCCAGGTAAAAAATAAAATGATAATTGAAAATAAAGCACTAAGTATGGCAGAAGCGCAAGAACATATTGATAAAGAAAATGCAGAAGTAAAAGCTTTTGTGAAAAAATTTGTTAGTCTTGACTCTAAAAAAGCAAAAGAACTTCGAGAGAAACTTGTTGGATTAGACTTGATGAAACTAAGAGAGGAGCACATGGTTAAACTTATTGATATTCTTCCAGAAACAGATGAAGAAGTTAACAAAGTTTGCGCAGGTGTTGGATTAAATGAAGAAGAAACTAAAAAAATCTTGGACACTGTTAAGGAGTTCAAATAACTACAATGGACAAAGAAGAACATGCAATCATACTAGAATATTTACCAAATGGATATCCATTAGAAGGTAAGCTTATGCCAATAGCTCAGGCTGTTGGAGAAAATAGCTTGGTTCTTTTAGAATTAGTTCCAAGAAAAGGAATGGCTTTGGAAGTTGGAGAAAAAGTTTATATTGGTCAAGGCAAGAGAGAGAAGATTTACTACATACTTGGAAGATTGCATAGAGAGAAACTTACAGAACAGGCTAAGGGGCAGTTGCAAGAACACATTACGGAAGTAGTTAAGGGAGATGAAGAAAAGTTTGTTGATTTTTTTAATACTGCAACTGCAATAAACAAAAGAGTTCACCAGATTGAACTTCTTCCTGGAATGGGAAAAAAGCACATGCAAGAAATAATTAAGGAAAGAGTTGAAAAAGTTTTTGCAGGTTTTGACGATATGAAAAAGAGAATTGCGAACTTGCCTGACCCAGAAAAAGCAGTTGAGAAGAGGATACTACAAGAACTAACTAATATGGAGAGATTTAATCTTTTTACACAATAATTCTAAAATGGCAAAAGAAGAAATTAAAGGAACTCAAGAGAAAGAAAAAACTAGCTCTGCTCCTGCAAAAGTTGAAGCTAAAGAAGATAGAGTAATTAGAATTTTGTCTACAGATGTGGAAGGTAGGTCGAGTATTTATTCTGGATTGACAAGAGTTAAAGGAATTTCGTGGGCACTTTCAAAAGCTATTTGTAAAAAACTAGGTTTTGACCAAAGAAAGAAAATAGGTTCATTAACAGAGAAAGAACTTGAAAAAGTTTTAGAGTTTGCAAAAAATGCAGATGTTCCAGAATATTTAAAGAATAGGCAGAAAGATTTTGACACAGGAGAAAACAAACATCTAATTGGTGGTGACTTAGACCTAAAGAAAGATTTTGACATTAAAAGATTAAAGAAAGTTAAAACATATCGTGGACTGAGACATGGTGCTGGACTTCCAACAAAAGGTCAGAGAACAAGAAGTAATTTTAGAATGAACAGATCAAAGGGTGCTGGAATTAAGAAGAAAAAGGATACTGTTAAGAAGGAGGCATATGTTAAATGAAACGTAAACACAAAACATACTCAAGACCAAAAAGACCATTTGATAAAGCAAGACTTGAAGAAGAAGCTGAAATAAAAAAACAATTTGGTTTGAAAAATAAAAAAGAGATTTGGAAAGCTGATGCAAAAGTTAAATCAATGAGAGAGAAAGCAAAGAAACTTATTTCTGCAGATGCAGGAGCACAGAAAAAACTATTTGATCAACTAAATAAAATTGGAATTAAAGTTGAATCTATTGCAGATGTTTTAGGATTAGAGCTTCAAGATTACTTGAACAGAAGATTACAAACTGTTATTTTAAATAAAGGAATTGCAAATAAAATTAAACATGCAAGACAAATGATCACACATAAAAAAGTTTTAGTTAATGGTAAGGTTGTTTCAACTCCTTCTTATATTGTTCCGGTTGCATTTGAAGATAAAATTACAACTAAGAAACCAAAAGTGAAGGTGAAGAAAGTTGAAGAGAAACCTGCTGATGCTGCTCCGGTAGAAGAAGCACCTAAGGAAGAAGCTAAATCTGAGGAAAAGAAAGATGAGTAAAGAAGAAGTTGACAAAAAGGAAGAGAAAGTTGAAGAGACAAAAGAAGAAACTCCAAAGGAAGAAGTTAAAACAAAGTCAGATAAAAAAAGAAAAGAATATGAGGCGGTTGTAAATATTTATACTTCATTTAATAACACTCTTGTACATGTTACAGATATGGCTGGGCAGACTTTGTCAAAAGTTACAGGAGGAATGGTTACAAAACATTCTCGTCTTAAAGCAAACCCTACAATTGCAATGTTTATTGCACGTAGAATTGCAGAGGATATGAAAGATATGAATGTGAAGAATCTTTATGTTAGGATTAGAGCTAAGACAAGGAATCCTGCACCTGGTCCGGGGACAAATGCAATTATCAAAAGTTTAACAAGATCTGGTTTTAAGATTTTGAATATACTGGATACAACAAGAAGTCCACGTGGAGGTCCAAAGAAAAAAGGTGGACGTAGAGGCCGTAGACCTTAGATAGTTTTTTAAATCAAAAAATAAACAAAATAACATGGAAAAAGTAGATAAAACAGATAAAGTGATTGTGTTTAAAGAAAACATAGAAGAAAGTTTAGCAAATGCAATTCGAAGATATATCAACCAAGTTGAAGTTTTAGCAGTTGATGAGGTTGAAATTAAGAAAAATGATTCTGCACTTTATGACGAAACTCTTGCTCACCGTGTTGGATTAGTTCCCCTTAAGAATAAAAAAGTTGATGCAAAAGGAGTTAAGTTAAAAATAAGTGTTAAAAAAGAAGGCGCAGTTTATTCAGAAGAAATGGGTGGAGAAGCAGAAGTTGTTGAAGGAAAGATTCCTCTTGTTTTACTAGATAAAGGACAAGAAATGGATTTGGTTGCAACTGCAAAACTAGGTAAAGGTGTTGAACATGCTAAATACTCTCCAGGTTTAATGTTTTATAGAGATGTTTCAGAGATTACTTTAGACAAAGCTCTTGCAGGAGAAATTAAAAATTCTTGTCCAGATGCAGAAGTTAAAGAGAAAGGGGACAAGGTTGTTGTTTTAGATAACAAGAAAACAGAAGTTTGTGATGTTTGTGAAGGAATTGCAAAAAGAGCAGGCAAAAGTGTGGAGACAAAAGCAACAGGAGAGCTTGTTGTTACACTAGAGTCTTGGGGACAAATGCCTGTTGGAGATATTTTTACAGAATCAGTTAATGTTCTAAAAAAAGATTTGAGTGAGTTAAGTAAGAAATTGAAGTAATTCTAAAGATTTTTATAGTGTTTATTGATCTTATTTTTATGCGGGTGTGCTGGAGTGGTCAAACAGGACAGCCTCAAGAGCTGTTAGCTTATGCTTACGAAGGTTCGAATCCTTTCACCCGCATTCGAAAGGTTTAAAAGTGAAATAAATCTGGAAAATATACCTGCGAGTGAATAAATGTTCGCGCTAGCAGAAGTTAATACTTCTTGCTAAAATATAAAATGAAATCAAATACTAAAATTTCAAAACAAACAGAAAGAAAAACTAATCCGGAATTAGTAGAGACTATTCAAGCAGCTAAGAAACTAGAAGCATGGAGAGAAGTTGCAAGTTGTTTAGCTGGTTCACGAAGAAATAGGATTAATATTAATTTAAGTGAGATAAATGAAGGGGCGGAAGAGGGGGATGTTATTGTTATTTGTGGAAAAGTTCTTTCTATGGGAGAAGTTGATAAGAAGATCAAGGTTTCTGCTTTAAGTTATTCTGAAGAAGCAATGCAAAAGCTTAAAGAAGCTAAAGTTGAGTTTAATTATATAGCTGAAGAGATTAAATCAAATGCTGAAGCAAAAGGCATTAAGGTTGTTAGAAAATGAAAGTAAATCAAAGATTTTCGTGCATTCGAAAAATGTGCGGAGGATATTTCAAATGAAAATAATTGATGGAGAAAATGCTGTAATGGGAAGGCTTGCAAGTTATGTTGCTAAACAAGCTTTACAAGGAGAAGAAGTTGCAGTAATTAATTGTGACAAAGTTATAATTACTGGAAATAAAAGATTTCACAAAGATAAGTTTGATGCAGGTAGAAGAAAGGTTGGAACAATACAAAGAGGGCCTAAAATTTCAAAATCATCAGATAAAATCGTTAAAAGATCAATTAGGGGAATGCTTCCTAATTACAGAGAAGGAAGAGGAAGACAAGCATGGAAAAGAATTAAGTGCTATGTTGGAATCCCAAAAGAATTAAAAATTGAAGAAGGCAAAGTCATTAAAGCAGGAAAGGAAAAGACAACTAAATTTATGAGAGTTGAGGAATTAGGAAAATGAGCGAAGTAAAAGAAAACTATACAAAACCAAAAATAATTACATCTGGTAAAAGAAAGACTTCTGTTGCGCGAGCAATTTTAGTTGAAGGAACTGGAAAAGTCAGTGTTAATAAAAAAGATCATAATGCTTTAGGTTTATTTGATAAACTTAGAATTCAAGAACCGTTGAGAATTGCAGGGCATGTTTTAGGAAAAAATAATTTTGATGTTGCTTTGACTGTTAAAGGTGGTGGAGAAAAATCACAAATTGAAGCTGCGCGACTTGCATTAGCAAGAGCAATTGTTGAATTTACAAAGAGTGAAGATTTGGAGAAAGCATATTTAGAATATGATAGAAATCTTTTAGTTGCAGATGTTCGTAGAAAAGAAGCTTATAAGCCAGGTGATTCAAAGGCTAGAAGTAAGAGACAGAGTTCTAAACGTTAAAGTTTATCTTTGCATTTGTCTTTTTCTAATTGAACGAACTTCTTTATGTGCCCGATGTTTTTGGCCTGCATGTGCCTTATATCGTAAATGTTCTCTAAGTGCTTCATTATAATCAGGACGAATATGAATATTGTGGGGTTGTTTATAAGAAAGTTCTCCCATGATTATAGATATTTGAAAACATTTATAAAGAAATAGGCACTCAAAGAGATATGAAAAAGAGTGTTAATGAGAGGCTTGAAGTTTTAATGAGGATTGTTGTATTAATTGTTTCTGGAATTGTTTTGGGAATTTGGAGATATTTTATTGTTGTACTTGCCATAATTAATTATATTGTTACTTTAGTTTCAGGGGAAAGAATGACTAACTTGGCTAGAATGTCTGAGATTTGGAATACTCAAATGTATATTTTCTTAAGATATGTGACAATGGTTTCAAATGAAAGACCTTTTCCTTTTGAAGAATTGAGTAAAGATATTAGTAAGGTTAAATAATTTATTTCTTAAAAACTAATTGCCCGATTCCAAGTAAGATTAATGAAGCAGGTAAAGACATTAATGCTGCTTCCAAAACAATCCCCATTACAACAAATGCTAGAATCGAAGCTAAAAACCCTCCAATGATGCTCAAAACAACGGCGCCTTTTTTTAATTGATATTTGAATGAAAAAATTATTACTGAAAAAAGAGAAAAATACATTCCAGCTATTGCAGTAACAACACTAACAACAGAGGAGAAAAATATTGCCAAAATAATTGTCAAGATTCCTAAAATAAGGGAAAACCATTTTGTTTGTAAAACAAAATCTTTTTTAGAGAATCTTTCAAATTTGCTGAAGAAATCTTTACTTACACTTGTAGATAGAAGGAAAAGAAAAGTGTCCAAAGAAGACATTATTGCGGCAAATAAAACAACCAAACCAAACCCAAGAAGCCAACTTGGGAGAAGTTCAATGAATCCAACTGCTAAAGCTGTTTCTGGAACAATGTTTGGGAATCTTGACTTAATTACTAATCCTATAAGAATAACAAAGACCATTAAAACCATAGTCAGAACCCCTGAAAAAACTAAGGATCTTTTTACAGTCTTTATATCTTTTCCAGAGTAAATTCTTTGCCACACATCTGCACCAGTAACAATAAGAATTAATCCATAAAGGATAAATGCAGTAATATTTACTGCTCCTGCAGCAAATAAATTCCAATCACTTGAAGGAATTGTTCCGACTTTTCCAAATAAAAAGAAAGCTAAAACAATTAAGATAAATAAAATAAAATATTGAAAGATGTCTGTTTTGATAACTGCTTTATATCCTGCGGCGAAAATATAAGTCATCACAACTATGCCCATTAAAACAACAGAAAGAGTGTATGGCCAACCAGTAATTGCAGAAAGTACAATTCCTCCTGCGATAAATTGAATTAATATGAATCCAATATAAACAACAAAAACAATTAATGCGGCAGGGATGCTTGCTGCTTTTCCATATTTTTTATGGATAAAGTCGGGTAAAGTATAAAACCTATGTTCATCAGATAATTTCTTAATTTTTGGAGCAAAATAAGCTAAAGATAAAAAACCAAGCAAAGTTCCGATTGGAGCCCAAATAATTGAAATCCCATATTCATAAACAAAGGCCATCATTGTAACCATCCCATTTCCTCCAATAATACTTGCAACCAAAGTTGCGGTTAGCACAAACAAACCAACATCCCTATTTGCCAAAAGGTACCCTTCTTCGTTTTCACTTTTACTTGCACTAAATCCAATATAAAGAACTATTAGTAAGTAAAGGATAATTAACAAAACACTAAATCCACCAATCATGTATTAAAGAACTAAAACTATTTTAAATAACTTACTAATTTCTTCTTATTTTAGATAAAAATTTGTTTATTGCACAATAGAATTCCTGTTGTTCTTCAACAATCTTATTGTGATTTTTCTTATTATCTTCTTCTGCTATTGCGCTTTCTTCTGGAGACAAAATCTTTTTACATTTGACTTGAAGCTCGGTATCTGATTTTCCATCCCATTTATTGTACTTTCCCAAAGACTTGTCATTTGAACAATCTAACTTGATCCACTTTTCTCCTAATTCAATTTCTAAATAAAGATGAAGATCTGAGTCTGTAGGAGCCTTATCAACAAGTTCTTTTGGAAATTTTAACTCACTCCATTTAAATTCGCAAACACGATATCTAACTTTGTGCCCTGCTTTCATTAACCTGTGGTAAAGAATTCTGTGCTTGCCCCAACAACTATGATTTAAATCTTCAGCTGATTCAGGACAATGATAAGGAATATCTCTTATGGAGTTAAAAATTTCAATCAAATCCATCTTAATTTCTCTTAATTTTCAATTGATCCATCTTGTTTTGAACATGATTGAATAAAGTTGATGAAACAATTGGTTGATGTTCTGAGTCATGGATTTGGCCATTGAATTTTATTTTTCCAATATAGGTGAAATTTCGTAGGATCTTTTTTAATCCGTTAACCGAAAAACTATGTTGTTCTGCGAGTTTTCGTAAACTTATTTTATTATTTAGGAAAGTTTCAAAGATTTCTTCAACCTCTCTATGATTTTGTGTAGGAATTAGTTTTCCGGATTTGTATTTGTAACCAAAGGGGGGCCTTGACATTGCCTTGCCTTCAGCTGCTTTTTTTATCATTCCTTGTTTTAATAGCTCATTTTTTGTTTTTGCGTATTTTCTAAAAGAATCTAAAGCAGAACTTTGAACTTTTTCTTGCACAAATTCGTCAAGTTGCTCTGGTTCATTTGGGGCAAACTTAACACATACTTTACACAAAGGAAGTCCAAATTTCTTTAGATTATCTTCAGATTCATGTGAGCACTTTGAACATTGATCTACCATCTTTTACATATCAATAGGAGACTTTATCTTTTTTAATTGTTGTGATGAAACATGGGTGTAGATTTCTGTTGTTGCGAGATTTGAATGGCCTAGTAGAGCTTGGATGTATCTTATGTCTGTTCCGTTTTCTAGTAAATGTGTTGCAAAACTATGTCTCAAAGTATGTGGGTGGATGTCTTTGTTTAAACCTGCTTTTGCTGCTGCTTTTTGGACAATTTTTTGAATGTTTCTTGTTGACAAATTTCCTTTTGGACCAGTAAATAAATACTCTTTCTCTTGCTGTTTTTGAGATTCTGCTTGTTTGGACAGCTGTTTAAACAGCTTATCGGGTATGTTGAAAATTCTGTCTTTGTTTCCTTTTGCTTGCCGAACATGTCCTGTTTGTTCATTAAAATTTAAATCTTGGATTTTTAGGTTAACTAATTCAGAAACTCGGAAGCCGCAAGCATAGATTAAAGATAACATTAGCTTGGATTTTTTGCTGTTTAAACAACTAAACAGCTGTTTGACTTCTTCTTTTGACAGAACTGCGGGGAGTTTTTTCTCTCTTTTTGGCCTCTTGATTCCAGCAGTTAAGTCTTTGTTTAAGATATTTGAATAAGCATATTTAATTGCAGATAGGAAAACAATTACAGAACTTGATGAATGATCTGAAAAATTGTCTGCCATAAACATTTTAACATTATCTTGGGTTATTTGGTCTGGTGTTTTCTTAGTATGTTCAAGAAGTTCCTTGTTTGCTCTCACATAGTTTCGAATTGTGTACTCTGAATTTTTTGAAATTTTTAGTTCAACTTGGAGTTTTTCTAGAAAATCTGTCTCTTTCATAGAAAATATTGTGCGAACTTCTTTATATATTTTGTGAACTATTTTTTCGTGAACCTAAAGACTTATATAGGCCCGGAAAGACATTATAACAGAGCCTAGAGATAGGACAATATAGATATAAGGAGGACAAAAATGACTGAAGAAAACGAAGAAGCTCCTCAAGCTGATTCTGAACAAGTTGCTGACGCGAATGATGCTGAAGCTGCTGCTATGAATAGTTCAGATGATACTGGAGCTAACAATGACGACAGAGATATGCACAAAGCAGTTTGTAGCGAATGTAAGAAGGACTGTGAAGTTCCTTTCGAACCTACAGAAGGTAAACCAGTTTACTGTAAAGACTGTTACATGGCTAAGAAACCGAAAAGAAATTTCGGTGGAGGCGGAAATAGAGGAAATTTCGGAGGAGGAAACCGAGGAAATTTCAACCGTGGGCCAAGAGAAATGCATGATGCAACATGCTCTGAATGTAAGAAGGACTGCCAAGTTCCGTTTAAACCAAGCGGAGACAAGCCAGTACTTTGCGGAGACTGTTACAAGAAAAGTAAAGGATTCTAGTAATCCTTAATTTTTTATTTTTATTATTTTTTATCTTATTCTATATTTTTTACCTCAATAATTAATATATACTAGTGAAAACTCACTTTTCTATGAAAGATTCTATTGAAAGCTTAATGATGAGGGAACATGCAGATATTCACTATCTTTTGTGTGCGTTTGATTCTGAGTTAGATGCAAGTGCCAAAACCCCAAAAGAGAAATTTAATGGATTTAAGTGGGCACTTGAAAAGCACTTTTTTGTTGAAGAAAAGGCTATTTTCCAGATTTCAGACAAGATTGTTGGAGAAAGAGTAACAGATATTTTTGATTTAATGAAAGAACATGGTGAGATTTTGGAGGTTGTAAAGAATATTGAAGAAGCAGTTGAGCAAAATATGAAGCCAGATATTGCAGATTTAAAAGCTAGATTGTTAAAACATGCTAGATTTGAAGATGTTGTATTTTATCCCAAGTTAGATGAGTTACTTGATGAAAATAAAAAGAAAGAAATTATTGAAAAAATTAAAGAAATTGTTCGGAGTTGATTAAACAAAATCCAAAAGTATTTTAATTAGTTCTTTAAAAAAGAACTAAACAAAGCTTTTTAATCCACACTTTTCTTAAAGAAATATGTTAAATGAAATATTACATGCAGTGGTTCAAGCGGCAACTGAGTTTTTGCCTGTGAGTAGTTCAGGACATCTTGCGCTTTTTGGCAACTTGGTTTCAGAACCTAATCTTTTTTTAATAACTATTTTGCATTTTGCAAGTTTACTTGCAGTTTTATGGTTTACTAGAAAAGAAATTATTGGGTTATTGAACTTTAAAGATGAAAGAGTGTGGAATGTTTGGTTGATGTTGGTGATTGCTACTATTCCTGCGGTGATTGTTGGCTTATTGTTTAAAGATTTGATTGAACAAAGTTTGTCGTCGCTGTTTTTTGTTGGAGGGGCTTTTATTTTTTCTGGTTTAGTTGTTTTTTCAACAAAATTCTGTGGGAGTAACCTAAAATTAACTAATGGGAAATCATTTTTAGTTGGATTGATGCAATCACTTGCTTTATTCCCGGGTATTTCGCGGAGCGGGATGACAATTTCAGCTGGGATGATTGCTGGAGTTGAAAAAAAGAGCGCAATGAAGTTTAGTTTCTTACTTTTTATTCCTTTGGCACTCGGTGCAATGTTGTTAGAGCTAGGAGAATTTTATTTTTCATGGAGTTTGCTTGTTGCTTTTCTAGTTTGCTTTGTTTTAAGTTTAATTTTCTTGAATTTACTTGAACTAATAATTAAAAAGAATTGGTTTTGGGTGTTTAGTATCTACTTATTCCTAATTGGAGCTGTAAGTTTAGTGCTAGGATTCATAGGTGTTTAAACAACAAACAGCTGTTTAAAACTTATCTTTCTTTCAAAAGTTTAGAAGTCATTGATAACAAAATAACTCCAATTAAAGTGATAAAAAGCGCAGTGTAAATCTCTGTTAAGACAACATTTGCTGCTTCTGTAAATTGTTTTACTAAATTTTGTGCGCTTCTGTAGATTGCATCTCTCCATGCAAAGGCAATTATAAATCCGATTGCTGCAATAACTGCAAGCCTAATTTGACGCTTGAATTCTTTTTTAAAAGACTTTTTTACATGAAAAACTTTGTGGCCTCTTTTCTTTTTCATGGAGGTAAAAATAGGGGAAGATTTTTATATGTTTCTAATTTAGTTTAAGTATGAAAGAGGATGAAGAAAAAATTAAGCAGAGGAAGAGATTTTTTAAGAAATTTAAGTTGGTTTTTGCAGAAAAAGTAGAGATTTTTGGGATTGTTGGATTTGTTTTTTCTTTGTTTTTGTTGGATGTTAATGCTAATCTTATTGGTGCTTATGGAAATGCAATCAAAGTTAATTTACTTTTTGGAAGAACAATTGCTTCAACAACTATGTTTTGGTTGGGATTCTTGCTGTTGTGTTTTTGCTTCTTGTTGATGTCTGCGCGAACACTTTATCATCCAAAAAGGAAGAGGGTTAAATTAGATTTGATGTTTATTTTGATTGGGATTGTTGGCCTTATGATTATTCTTTCTGGGGGGATGATGCTTTTCTGGCTAAAAAACAACACGATAATTCCTTTTTTTGACTGGAATTTGACGAGAATTGCATATTATCATGTCGGAATTGTGTTTGAAGTTGTAACTGCTTTTTACTTTGCTTTGTTTAAATAAACAGCTGTTTAATCAGCATTCCCCTGATTCCCAATAAAGGACATTTTCATTTGAACAAGCATTGCATGAATTTGAGTATGTTTCTTTAACAGGATTGCAAGGTGTTGTGATGCATTGAACTTGGACCTCCACACAAACAGGATCATAAAGAGTTATACAAGCATCTGCATTTCTTTGTTCTGGCTCGCAAGATGTTCTCCCTATTTCTTCTACAAAGGTCTTATCTCCTGCCCTACACTGTCTCGGATAAGACTCCATAGCAGGATTTCCAGCTGCCAAACACTGTTCAAAGTTAGTTATTTCTTGCTTATTTTGAATAATTGCTATGCTAATTGCCAAAATAACTAAAAGAAGAATTATTAGAATTATTGCTCTTTTTTTCATTGTTTAAACAGTTGTTTGTTGTTTTTATATTTTTCATTATAACAAACTTTTTAAATGGAATTTGTTAAAGAAATTAATGGCAAACGCAGATTACCGGTGCAATGATTGTGATTATGTTGGAGAACACAGACTTACAGATGCAAATGGATCAGATATTGATTGTCCTGATTGTGGGAGAGAAGGATTAAAAAGAGTTTATTCTGCTCCAAATGCAAAAACATCTAGAAAAAGTAGTGTTCCAGAGGCGCTTCTAATTAATGGTCGTCCGTTTAAACATGTCGGACAAATGGATGTTGATCTTGATTGTCCTGATTGTGGAGAAGCTTTAACTGGAGAACTTTACTCTGCTGTTCGGCCTGGTGCAGATCCAAGCTTGAATTGATTTTGTTCACTTTGGTTGAAAAGTGAACGCAGAAAGGTAGTTTTTAGAAGGGTTCTGATAATATACGTTGTGCGTATTATTTACACATAAATTAGGTTATAATAGTATATTACGCTTATTTGTGAACTAAGGTTGGGTTAGTTCTTGTTAACTCATTCCGCCGCCGGCTCCAACTCTGTTTTCATCCCTACTCTCTTGAGGGGGGTTATTTACGCAATCATAAAAAGGTAAACCTCTTGCTTTTGCACAATCCATTCCTTTTTCTGTTGCTTTAATGTATGCTAAATAATCTGCTGCTTCTTTGGTGGAAGCTCCTGTTAAAAGAGTAGAACTTCCTCTTGTAAAAACAGGCCAAAACTCTGTCCTAAACTTAAAAGGAACTGGATCCTGAAGTTCACATCCATCTCTTCGCGAATAATCAGTTCCATCAAAAATACCCCAATCATAAGTATTTGGGTGATTTCCTCTTGCTAAAAAAATTGCTGGTTCTATCATGGCCTAGTTAGTTTAATTTGTTTTTTAAAAATATCTATACTATAAAGCAAGTTTTAATTTTATTGCTTTTGGCGTCAATGTTCACTTAGGTTGCCTTCGTTAAAGCAATTAATATTGGTGTCTGTTTGTGTCTTTAAGCCAATGGGCTGTTAAATAAATTAAAAGAACTGAAACTAAGGTAATAAATGTTGAAGTTAAGATTGTTGAGGCTGTTGAAGATTTGATTTTTAAAACAGAATTAACAATTGCTTGTGAAATATCAAAAGTTGTTTGTCTCCAACTAAAGGCAATTGTAAAACCAAGTGTAAAAAGAATCAAAGTACGTAATTGTCGACGGAATTCTTGTTTAAAGTTTTCCCTTATTCCAAGTATTTTTCTTATTTTTCCTCTCATTTTTTCTAAGTAACTTAATTAAAGAGTTATTCTTTATTAAGTTTTCGTAATTTTTTAATATATTTTAGTTTTCTGCTAGCCTTGTGCACTTAGGTTAGCTTCGTGACTTCGACACACAGGTGTTTGGTGGTTGTTTAAACAAGTGTTTAATGCTTCTCGAAGAGAATTTTTTAGTTGTTTAGGCTGTTTAAGACTGTTTGGACAGTCTGTTTAATGAAAATCTTTTTGACAAACAGCCTTTTTTCCACAGGAAATGAGGTTCTTCGACACATTTTTGAAGATTTTTTTAAATTTTGTAAATATTTTTTTGTGTTTTATCGTCGAAGGTTTGTCGACGGGGAGAAAGGTTTTTAAACTATATATTGCAATATATATTATAATGTGGTGGTTATTTTCAGGAAAAAGAGAGGTTGAACGTGTCGAAGAAGACACAAAAAGTGGCTTTGAAGCTGTAAAAAAAGACATTAGTTCTGTTAGTGGTTGGATCAAACACCTTGAATCTGAGAAAAACATGCAACAAAAAGATGTTTCTGAGATAAAAGAAGTTTTATCGTCGATCCAAGAGGAGATTGAAGGGCTTAAAAACGTCGTCTCAATGATCAACCAAGTTGGAAATAAACAGGTGTTTAAAACAAACAGGCAGCTGTCCAACAAACAAACAGCTGTTTATGATGTTCAAACAGGTGTGCAAACAGCTGTTCAATCACCAAATTTAGAGCAATTTTCAGTAACTGAAAGAGCAATTATTTGGGTTCTATTAAATACAGATATGAAGCTAAGTTACGATGATTTGGCAGCTATGCTTGGAAAAGAGAGATCTACAATAAGAGGGCAAATAAATACCATAAAACAGAAAAGTGAGAACCTAATAAGTGAGGGAATAGAGAAAAACGGTAAGAAAAGGCTGTATATTAGCGAAGAAATCAAGGAAAAACTGCTAAAAAAGCAGAAAGTGAGAGTTAACAAAGGTAAAAAAACCACGAAAAACGAGAAAAAGAAGGTATCTGAGTACTGAAAGTGAGGATTAATTAAAAAAATTTATTTTTTTACCTAAAGTGAGAGTATAAGTGAAGTAAAAAGTGAGAAAAACACAAACTAAGCAAAAGTGAGTGTGGTAAAAATTTTGCTTTTTAGAGCTTAAAAGAGATAAAATAGAGAGATAGACGAGAAAAGTTAACAAAAGAGAGTTCTAGCAGAGCAGTTATTCTCTTAGCCGAAGAACTATCTTTATATATCTCTTAGCTGTAAAATTGTGGGAAGAGAGACTATTTTCTTAAGATTTTGAGATACAGAAAGCTGTATTGTTTTGTTGTTTATTTTGGACTTATCGACGGGAATACCTTTTTTTATGAGCCTTCCTATATAATCCCTAATTGAGCTTTCAGTAAGTTTTAATCTCTTGGCAATTGTTTTATAATCAACTTCTCCTTGCTCTTCTAGTTGATATAAGGTAGAAAATACAAGCATTTCTTGTTCTGTTAATCTTTTAAATTTAAGACGGATTTCCTTCTTTATGGCGTCGAGAGAATCAAGTATCTCGACGGCGTCTTGAACACTATCTGATCTAGATTTTTCTTGTTTTTCTATTAAAATCGGCGTTGAAGTGTCTGTCTGTTTGTCTGTCTGTTTGTCTGTCGAAACCCCTCCATTTCCTATGGAAATAGGCATATTTTGGTTACTTAAGGGCTTAAAAGACGGTTTATCTGTCGAAGAATGTGTCGAAGTTGTCGAATTTATGTGTCGAAGTGTCGAAGTGTCTGTCTGTTTGTCTGTTGAAGTGTTTTGGTCTGTTTTTAATGAATTTTCATAAATTTCCTGTGTTTTTTCTTTAATTGAAATTTCTTGTTTTTGATTGATTATTTCAAGCTTATCTACTATTTTATCTTGTGTGTTTTGAAGTTGATTTAAGATTCCACACATTGAAACAAAGCTTTCCCTAGTTTCAATTAAACCTTTTCTTAGAACTCCTAATTCTTCTCTAGCTCCGAGAAGTTCGTCTTTAACTTCAGTAATGTCTTCTTTTACTTTAGAAAATGCCTCTTTTACTTGATCCATGTTAAATTAAGAAGTAAGAAGTATAAAAGTTTTGAGATAATGGATTATATATAATGAATTAGTTTTGAGCTTGCTTATATGCTTGGTAGACTGAATCACTTAGTTTCCACCTTGAACGACGAATATAATCTATTCCTTTAGGGTTTTTCTTAATTTCAATTATTAGTTTTTTCTCTTTAAGAACCAAGAGGATTTTTTTGATAAATTCTTCATCTCTAGCAAGTTCTTGGGCAATATGAGATGTAAACAGAGGCTTTGGAGAAACAGAGAAAAGATGATGCAAAATTTGTTCTGATATTTTTTCGCACTTTTTTTCAGAAATTTTCATATTCTGAGAAAGAATTATTAGTTTAAAAAACTATTGAGTTATTCGGTTTAAGAAATTAGGTGAAAAGAGGGATTGTAAGATAATCGATTAAAATAAAAAATTAGGAAGATTACTCTTTAGCTTCAGGAGTTTTTGCTGGAATTGACTCAGAAGGTGCTTCTGAAGAGGTTTGTTGTTGAACTTTTGGCATTTGTATGTGTAAGGGAAGATTCAAGTCTTCTTCAAGCTCAAGTGCTTTAACACTACATTTTCTTATTATAATATTAAATAAATCTAATCTAAATTCTTCTGGTATTTTTTTATCCTTCCATTCCTTTAAAATATCTCTTGCTAATTTTGATTCAACACCAATAATCATTGTTCCTGCTAATTCTACTTTTGCAAACTCTGGATCATAACTAATTGTATTTGTAAAAGAAATTGCAATCATTTGCTCTCGGAGTTTAAACATATCTGACTTTACTTCTCCAATTTCAGAAATATCTATGTTTGTATTGATCTTAACCCCTTCAGTTTGGTTTTTTAGTTTTTCAACACTTATTTTTGTAAAATTAAATCCTGCTAATTTCATATTAATTATTGATTGGTTTTGTTTTTAAAGATTTATGTTGTGAAATGATTAGGTTAAAAAATATTAAGAAAAAGATTATAACACTCTAAAACATCACTTGATTCACAGATAACTTTATAAATCTCTTCTCTTTATTTTAGTTAAGGTAATAAAAATGTCAGAGGGAAAAAATCCATTCACAGCTGTTTTAGGAAAAATGATTGTGACAAAAGAGGGAAAGAGACTTGGTTTTGTTAAAGATGTTACTTTTGAAACTAGATCTGGAGAACTAATTAATATTGTTGTTAAAGACACAACTCCTTATACAAAGAACTTAAATCTAGAAAGAACAGACTCAAATGATTCTTTGATTCCATATTCTGCGATTATTGCAATTGGTGATTTTGTTATTGTTAGTGAAGAGGATCTTATATAGTATTTTTTCTGAAGAAGGTTTTATTAATTTGTTAGTGGAGGGGTTTTGATTTATAGAAAATATTATAAAGAAAATTTGTTTATATAAAATATGTCCAACTATATTGAAGAATATTTAAAACCTAATTCAGTTCCTTGGACTAGAAAAGAGCCACCTAAATATTTAGTTAAACTTATTGAGAAAGGAGTTGTTAAACCATGCAAGGCAATAGATGTTGGTTGTGGAGAAGGTTTTAATTCAAAATATCTTAAATCAAAGTGTTTTGAGGTTACTGGAATTGATTTTAGTAAAAATGCAATTAAATTTGCTAAAAAGAATGCTCCTGGGATTAATTTTAAGGTTAAAGATATGGTAGATGGTGATTTGACTAAACTAGGAAAGTTTGATTTTTGTCTAGAATGGTCTATTATGCATTGTATTAATCCAAAAGAGAGAGTGAAATATGTAAAGAATATTTCAAGTATTTTAAATTCAGGTGCTTTTTATGTTTCTTCTTGTTTTAATATTAAAGCAGATAAATTTGGTAAACCTGGAGATAAAGTAAGAGATGCACCTACTGGAAAGAAATTATGGTTTGTTTCAATGGAAGAATTAACTAATTTGTTTGAAAAAGATTTTAAAATAATAAAATCAGATGAAAATGCTAGTTTAGGTGGAAGTAAAGCTAATTATTTGTTAATGAAAAAAAAGTGATCTTATTATTATATATTATTTTAATAAAATATTATTTATTATATTATAAGACTGTGTTTTATTAATAATTGATGAACTCTCCCACCCTTTGGTTTCGTATGGAAAAAGTTTATAAAGGTTTTATAAACTTTTTGAGTTTGTCTTTTCTTTTTATTTATTTATATATTATAGTATATAATAATAATAATAATAATAATAATAATAATAATAATAATAATAATAATAATAATAATAATAATAATAATAATAATAATAATAATAATAATAATAATAATAATAATAATAATTCGTTAGGTTTTCGGGTAGAAATTAGGATAGGCTTTCTCTCTTTCCATAAGAAATATAGGTGCTTCATTTTCTAATGACACTAATCCTTTAAATATAAAAATCAATTTTCCCCCTTGACTCTAACACCACAAAACAAAATTCCAGATGAAACCAAGGTGTCAGTGTATTGTATGTTTTAAAATACACAAACTATTATAAAGAATAAATTCAAAATGATTAATATGAAAGAGAGGTTAGTTAAAGAGGTTGAAAATGTCGCAAGATCTTGATAATATATTTGGGAATTTTGAAGAGAATAATATTTTTAAGGACAAGTCTTTGCTTCAGGCACGTTATCAACCAGAGAATATTCCTTTTCGAGAAGAGCAAATTGCTCAGATTGCTCAGATTTTAGGTCCTGTTCTTAGGGGAGATCGGCCAAGTAATTTATTTCTTTATGGAAAAACTGGAACTGGGAAGACACTTTCCATTCAAAAAGTGAAGAATGAATTAATTAAAAGAGTTAAACAAGATAGTGGGTTTAAACTTCGTATAGAATATTTGAATTGTAAGTTGAAAAAGATAGCTGATACTGAATATCGGATTCTTGCTGAGTTAATTGATAAAATGGGGGGGAGTGTTCCTGCAACTGGGCTTCCGACTCAAGCTGTTTATAGTAAATTTGTAGATATTGTTGATCAAGAGAAACAACTTGTTGTTTTAGTTTTAGATGAGATTGATCAAACTGTAAAAAAGATTTCAAGTGATTTTCTTTATAATTTAACTAGACTTAACTCTGAACTTAGTAAATCACAGATTTCTATTATTGGAATTTCAAATGATTTGACTTTTCTTGACGAGCTTGATCCGCGTGTTCGGAGTTCACTTGGAGAAGAAGAAATTGTGTTTCCACCATATAATGCACTACAATTACAAGATATTTTAAAACAAAGGTCAGAAGAGGCGTTTAAGGAGAAAGTTGTTCAGGATGGAGCTATTGCAAAGTGTGCTGCGTTTGCTGCGCGGGAACATGGAGATGCTCGGCGTGCTTTGGATTTACTTAGAGTTGCAGGAGAATTAGCTGAAAGAGACGGGAGTCGTAAGATCTTGTTGAAACATATTGATGAATCAAATGCTAAAATAGAAAAAGATAAAATTTTAGATGTTATTCGTTCTGAGCCTAAACAATTTCAGCTTGTTTTGTATTCAATTATTAAACTTTCAGAACAAAGAGCTAAAGGGGGCAAGGGAATGCAGAGAACACTGAGTCCAGATAAACAAGATCCTATTTTTACTGGAGATGTTTATCATTATTATCAACAAGTTTGTGAAACTAGTAAATGTGATGTGCTTACGCAGAGAAGGGTATCAGATATTATTCAAGAATTTGATATGTTGGGGATTATTAATGTAAGAGTTATTTCAAAAGGTAGGGGGGGAAGAATGAGGGAAATTAAGTTAGCCATTGGAAGTAATATCATGGACAAGGCAAAAGAAATTGTAAAGGAAAGTTTAGGATACACTTAGGTTTTTGATTTTTTCCAAATTTCTTTGAAGAATTTAGTGTGACTATCTACTATTTGTTTAGATTTAATTAATATCCCTGATGGATTATCTTGCCAATTTATCAAGACCATTTTATCTTTGCAGAGATTCATACTTGTTGGAAGAGGAAATTCTGTGAATTTTACTTGCAAATGTTTTCTTGATTTAAAAAATTCTCGAGTGCCTTTTTTTGAAAGCCCTTTTACTAGCAAACCTTTTTCTTTTCTTTTTGCATCTCTTTGTTCATAAAATTCTACCATTTCCTCGTTTAATAGGGGCACGTCTGCAGAATAAAAAAAGTATTCATCTCCTTTTTTTGTATCTTCTATAAATTCATCATACATACTTTTTAATCCTTTTAATCCTTGAAACACTTTAACTATTGGTTTTTCTTGAGTAAATGTTTGCATTTTTAATAAGTCTGGAATAACCTCTTTAAATTTTTTCTCTTTTTCTTCATGTAATTTAAGAATAACTCTTGGGTCAACTGCTTGATATGTTTTGAATTTTGTTTCTTGAATATAGGTTACATACCCTTTTTCAATTAAGGAAAGCAAGGTATGGTGAACAGTAGAACTTTGTAAACCTGTTTTTTCAATTATTTTTCCTGCTTTAGCACTTCCTAATTTTAAAAGTTCAATATAAACTTTTGATTCTGCATGAGTTAAACCCAAATTCTCTAATTCTTTCATGGAATTTTTTATTAAGTATGTTATTTAAACCTTTCTAATAGTCTCCAATCTTGGTGAGTAATATTTTAAATAGGGAGTGGTTGCTACTAATTTATGACAAACAAAGATAAACAAACACAAGAGAGAATGAATGAAGAAGATATCCCTGTAAGGTGCGCTGTTTTGGACTTAGAAGGAAAACTAATAGGTTATAAAATAGATACTTTTTGGAGTTTATCAAGAGACCCTGAAAAAGCAAGTATTAGATCTTTAAAATATGCGGGGCTTGGTGAAGAAGGTAATCTAGCACAAAGCTTGTTAGGAATGTATGATCTAATTCATAATGTCATGCCTGATTCTGGGAGAAAAGGTTATATTAGAGTAAATTCTGGTGGAGTGGTTGTTTCAGTTCAAGATATTTCTGAAAGCAATTTTGGTGGGGAAGTGTTTAGATATAGGGTTTTAAAGGAAGGGGATGAATATCTTGCTCAGGAAGCATAATTCAATTTTATAAAAGAAATTCCCCTAACCCCCAATTTTATTAATCACCTCTTTTTAATTTTCTTATCCATCATAGAACTTGCAGAAAATATTGAGTAACTTAAATAATTCAACTTCACCCCCACAAAGTAATTCTAAACTATTATAAAAGAAAATTTCTTTTGTTGATAAATTACATATGTGTTATCTTGAAACACAAACTAATTACATTAACTAATTGAAGTTAGAGGTTTAAGAGAATGGAGAAAGAAATACTAAAGTTCTGTTTGGAAAAAGGTCTACTTGTAGATAAAAGTGCGCTTGATTTATTTGAAGGAGTTGGAGATGTTGATTCTGCTAAATTAATTATTGAAGGCTTTAAAGAGAAAACCCAGGCAAAGATGTTGACGCGGCATGTTTTTGAAACACATAAATCTAGAGTGGAGGAAGTTATTTTGGATTTACCTTTTGAAAAGCAGAAAGTTCTAGAGAAATTAAAGATTAAGTTGGGTTTAACAATTGAGTTTGAGAAAGAAATTGCTATTGTGGAGAAAGAGGAGAAAACCATCGAAGGTTTTGCAAAAGGGGTTGTTAGAGTTAAAGAAATGCCTTTCACAGTTGGTAAAAAATTACAAGTTAAGGATTTTGTGACACATTTTCGTAGAAGATTTGATAGGATGAGTGGTATTTTACAAGAACATTCTGAGTTAGAGAATTTAATTTCAATTGATAAGATTTCAAACACAAGGCAAAGTTTTTCTATTATTGGGATTGTGACAGATCGAAGAATTACTAAAAATAAAAATTTGATGTTAGAAGTTGAAGATTTGACGGGGAAAATAAAGGTTCTTATTAATGAAAATAAAAAAGAGGTTTTTGAGCAAGCTGAAAATATTTGTTTGGATGGTATGATGGGATTTAGTGGAACTGGAAATAGGGAGATTATTTTTGTAAATGATGTTGTTTTCCCCGAAGCTTTTATTGATGAAAGAAAAAAAGGAGTTCTTGATGAAAATGTTTTGTTTTTAGGTGATTTACATTTTGGAAGTGATCGATTTTTAGAAAAGGAGTTTTTGAAATTTATTGATTATTTAAATGGAGGCATTTCTGGAACAGAAGAAGAAGTTTCTAAAATTAAGTATTTGTTATTGGTGGGAGACATTATTACTGGGGTTGGAAATTATCCAAATCAAGAAGCTGAATTAAAAATTGTTGATTTGGAGGAGCAATTTAAACAGTTAGCAGTGTTATTAGATAAAATTCCTAAAACAATTAAGATTATTCTTTCTCCAGGTAATCATGATTCTGTTCGACTTATGGAACCTCAACCTTTATTAGATGAAAAGTATGCTTGGCCACTTTATGATTTGGAGAATGCTATTTTTACAACAAATCCTGCGAGAGTTAATATTGGAAGTGTTGAAGAGTTAGGTTTTGATGGTTTTGATGTATTAACTTACCATGGTTTTAGTTTTCCTTTTTATGCAAATAACATCCCTGAACTTATTGCAAAACGGGCGATGAATTGTCCGGAAGAGATTATGAAGTATTTGTTGAAGAATCGACATCTTGCACCCACACATAAGAGTGTTCAGTATTTCCCTTTGGAAAAAGATGCACTTTTGATTAAAAAGGTTCCAGATATTTTTGTTTCAGCACATACACATAAGTCTGGAGCAAGTTATTATAATAATATTTTAGTTATTTCTACTTCTTGTTGGGAATCTATGACTCCTTATCAGGAAAAGTTTGGGAATCAACCAGATCATTGTAAAGTTCCTATGTTTAATTTGAAAACAAGGCAAGTTAAGATTTTAGATTTTGAAGAACCTGTGGAAACTGAAGAAGTTGGTGTAAATAAAGAGAAATTAAAAGTTGGGGTAAAGAAATGAGTGAGGTTGTTGGGGAAGTTAGGAAGTTTGTTGAGGAAGAATGTAAAAAACCAACAAGTAATTATGGTTATGAACCTTTTACAAACCATTTTATTCCTGTTGTTAATTATGTTAAGATTTTGGGTGAAAAATTAAATGTAGAAGTGGAGATTGTTGAATTAGCTGCTTGGTTGCATGATATTGGAAGTATTGTTGAGGGGAGAGAGAATCACCACATTAGTGGTTCTGAAATTGCTGAAAAGAAATTAAAAGAATTAAATTATCCGCAAGATAAAATTGAAAAGATTAAACACTGTATTTTAAACCACAGGGGTTCTAAAGAAAATGAGAACAAAAGAGAAACCATTGAAGCACAAATTCTTGTTGATGCTGATGCTTTGTCTCATTTTGATGAAATTGAAGGCCTTTTCAAAGCAGCTTTAGTTTATGAAAATTTAGATCAATATTCTGCAAAAAAAAGTGTTATGGAAAAATTAAAAAGATCTTACAATAAATTAAGTTTTCAAGAATCAAAAAAATTAATTAAACCTAAATTAGATGCAGCTATTTTGTTGTTTGGAGAAGATAATGGCAATTAAATTTGGGGCAGCAGGTAATCCTTTGAATTTTTTTAAGTCTGAATTTAGAAAAGATAGGTTTGGAGTTTTGGAATGGAGTCATAAACTTGGTTTGAATGCTCAGGAGAGGCAGATGACTTATGGGGCGAGGATGAAAGAGGAAGATGCAATTAGATTTGGAGAGTTAGCTAAGAAATTTGAAATCAGCCTCAGTATTCATGGTCCTTATTATGTGGTGCTAACAAGTGATAAGCCACATGTTGTTGAAAATTCTGTTAAAGAATTAATTAAAACTGCGCGGCTTGCAAAGTTAATGGGTGCAACTAAAGTTGTTTTTCATACTGGGTTTGGAAAAGACTATAATAAAGTGATTAAGGGTTTGAAAAGAGTTGAGAAAGACAAAGAAGATGTTGTGATTTGTCCAGAGACAATGGGAAAGTTAAGTCAACTTGGAAGTGTTGATGAAGTTTTAACAATTTGTGAAAATACAGAGTCTGAACCTTGTATTGATTTTGGTCATGTTCATGCTAGGACACAAGGAAGTTTAAAAGATAAAGAAAATATTCGAAAAATTTTAATTGAAGTGGAAAAAAGACTTGGAAAAGAAAGTTTGAAGAAACTTCATTGCCATTTTTATCCAATTGAGTTTACAGAAAAAGGAGAGAAAGTTCATAGAGCTGTTACAGAGAAGAATGTTTTTCCAAGATTTGAAGGATATGGGGAATTAATTAAAGAATTTAAGATGGAACCCACTTTAATTTCAGAATCTAAAAACTCTCAGGATTTAGGAGCGTTGGAGATGAAGAAGATCATGACTAAATTAGATTATGGGGTGTTGAGGTAATGAATACTGAAAAATATTTTAAAGATTTGAGGAAAGATGTTCAGAAAGTTTATGATGTTGCAGAAGAAGCTAAGAAAAAAGGATTGGATCCGAAGTCAGAAGTTGAGATTCCTTTGGCAATGAGTATGGCGGAAAAGGTTGTTGGTTTGATTTCTGTTGTTTATCCCCAAGTAATTGGGAGTGGGATTGATAAGAGAATTACAGAGCTAGAAAAAGAATATGGGAAGTTGGATCCAACTGTTGTTTTTAAGATTGGAGAAGAAGTTGCAAAGCAAAAATTTTGCAAATTTGCTTCTTTGTTGGAGGCAATGGATGCAGGAATTAGAATTGGTTTTGCATATCAAACAATTGCTGTTGTTGCGAGTCCTATTGAAGGTTATACGGGGATTAGAACTAGGAAGACTCAGGATGGAAAAGATTATATTGAAGCAAGTTTTTCAGGACCTATTCGAAGTGCAGGTACAACTGCGTCGTGTGTTGCTTTAATGTTAATTGATTATTTGAGAGAGCTTTTAGGTTTTGCAAAATATGATCCAACTGAAGATGAAATTAAAAGAGTTTGGGCAGAATTAGAGTTTTTTCATGATAGAATTACTAATTTACAGTATATGCCTCTTGAGGAAGAAGCTTTGTTTCTTGCTAAGAATATGCCTTTTCAAGTTGCAGGTGATCCTTCTGAGAAATTAGAAGTTCCTAATTATAAAAATTTAGAAAGAGTTGATACTGATTTTTTGAGAAGTGGTTTTTGTTTAGTTATGGCAGAGGGGTTGGCACAAAAAGGGCCGAAAGCATTTAGACTTTATAATAAGTCAAAGGGAGATGGGGTGGAGATGACTGGTTTTGATTTTCTTCAAGAATATATTGAATTGCATGAAAAATTAACTTCAAAGGGAACTGGTGAAAAAAAGAAAGGGGTTCCAACTTATATTAGGGATCTTGTTGCAGGGAGACCTGTTTATGGACATCCATCTAGAAGTGGAGGGTTTAGATTTAGATATGGTCGAGCTAGAACTTCTGGTTTTTCGGCTGCTTCAATTCATCCTGCAACAATGGGAATCACTGAAAGTTTTATTGCAAATGGGACTCAATTAAAGATTGAGAAACCAACAAAAGGGTGTGTTGTAACTTCTTGTGATAAAATAGGTGGGCCGATTGTTAAAATGTTCAATGGGAGTGTTAGAAAACCCAAAACAACAGAAGAAGCCCTTAAGATGTATCCAGATGTTGAGGAAATAATTTATCTTGGAGATATTTTGTTTCCTTTTTCTGATGTACTTAATAGAAATTATGATTTGCTGAAGCCAGGTTATGTTGAAGAGTGGTGGGACTTGGAGTTGAGGAAAAATAAAGGTAGTGTAAAAGATTGTTATGCTGTTGAGTTTGATGAAGCTGCAAAGTTAAGTAAAGAGTTTGATGTTCCTCTTAATCCTAAATTTATTTTTTATTGGACTGAAATTTCAAAAGAACAATTTTTAGGATTAGTTGATTGGTTGAAGCATTCTAGAGTTAGTGAAGGGAAGATTATTTTTTGTTATAATAAAACAGAACAAGATAAATTTGAAATTGGTAAGCGGGCATTGGAATTATTGGGTGTTGAACATGAAGTTTCAATTGAAAATGTTCTTTTGGAGGTTGAAAATTCAAAAGCTTTGTTTGCAAATATGGGTTTAGATTTAAAATTACTTGAAGGAGGGGATTGTTTATTGAAAGATTTTGTTAATGAGACTAACTTTAGTCCTAAAGATGAACAAGAAGTTTTTGATGTGGTAAATAATGTTTCGGAGTTTAAGATTAAAAATAAAGCAGGGGATTTTATTGGGACAAGAATGGGAAGGCCTGAAAAAGCTAAGCTTCGGAAGTTGACTGGGAGTCCAAATGTTTTGTTTCCGGTTGGAAAGGAAGGGGGAAGGCTGAGAAGTGTGAATGTTGCTTTTGATCTTGGGGCTGTGCGAGGGCAATTCCCTATTTTTAATTGTTCTAAGTGTGATAATGAAACAATTTATCCTCTTTGTGAAAAGTGTAATTCTAAAACAGATCAGATGTTTTATTGCAGAGAATGTAAAGAAAAATCTAAATCTCCTTGTAAAGAGCATGAAAGAGGAGATGAGAAATCATGTTATCAGGAGGTTGATATGAAAAAATATTTTAATAGTGCGGTGGAAAAATTGGGTTTGAAAAGAGAAGAACTTCCTGCCTTAATTAAGGGAATTAGGGGAACAAGTTCAGAGAACCATGTTATGGAACATTTATCTAAAGGAATTTTAAGGGCAAAAAATAATTTACAAGTTAATAAAGATGGAACAATTCGTTATGATGGAACTGAATTGCCTGTTACACATTTTAAGCCATGTGAAATTAAAACAAGTGTTGAGAAATTAAAAGAATTGGGTTATGATAAAGATTATTTGGGGAATGATTTAGTTGAGGAAACTCAGATTCTAGAATTAATGCCCCATGATATTTTGTTACCTAGTTGTTTTGATTCAGCTGATGAAAAAGCAGATGATGTTTTTATGAAGATTTGTAATTTTGTAGATGATGAACTTGAGATGTTTTATGGTTTGAAGAAATTTTATAATATTAAGACTAAAGAAGATTTGGTTGGAGAATTAGGGGTTTTTATGGCACCACATAATTGTGCTGGAGTTATATGCAGATTTATTGGATTTGCAAATGCGCTTGGGCTTTATGCTTCTCCTTATATGCACGCTGCTGTTCGAAGAGATTGTGATGGGGATGAAGCTGCGATTATGTTGTTGGGAGATGTGCTGATTAATTTTTCTAGAGAATATTTGCCTGGGCATAGGGGAGGAACTCAAGATGCGCCTTTAGTATTAAATGGTAAGATCGATGCAGGAGAAGTTGATGATCAGATTTTGGATTTAGAGATGGTGAAGGAATATCCTTTGAGTTTATATGAAAAAGCAGAAAAAGGTTTGCATAGTTCCGAGGTTAGTGGAAAAGAAGTTCCTATTGTTAAAGGAGCTTTGAAAGAAGGAAAGAATCCTTTTCAAGATCTTTATTTTACACACGATACAACTGATTTTAATGACGGGGTTCCTTGTTCTTCTTATAAAACACTTGCGACGATGCAAGATAAAGTTGAACACCAGATGAGGCTTGTTGAAAAGATTCGGGCAGTTGATACAAGTGCTGTTGCTCATTTAATGATTGATAGACATTTTCTTAGAGATATGAAAGGTAATTTGAGAAAGTTTTCAATGCAAGAATTTAGATGTGTAGAATGTAATGAAATTCTTCGAAGAGTTCCTTTAGCTGGAAAATGTTCCAAATGTAGGGGAAAATTGATTTTTACAATTCATGAAGGGGGAATTAAGAAATATTTACAACCTGCTTTAAACTTAGCTGAGAAATATAATCTTTCTCCATATATGAAACAGAATTTGGAATTAGTCAAAAGATATATTGATTCAATTTTTGGGAAGGAGCTTGAGAAGCAAGAAGCTTTAGAGAAATGGTTTGGTTAAGCTTCTTTTTTAAGAGGATTCCATTGCGCCCCTTCAGTAAACATTCTTAGTAATGTGAATAAACCAATTAGTCCAACTATTACATATAGATAATCTAGGAGGTTAAAATGTTGTAAGATGAAAATTATTCCAATTGCAGATAAAATTTTTAGTGAGAATTTGATCAATGAGTTTCCGTCCCCTTGTGTTTTTTCTTTAGAAATATATGCAAAAATTACAAGCACAATTCCTGTAATTACCAAAGGGATTGCGTATTGTCCAGACTTTATATTCCAAGCAAGAAAGATTGTTAGAACTCCTACAAATAAATGTCTCCATTTTGCATTTCTTATTGCAGTAATAAGAAGAGCAACACCAAGAATAACTCCAATTATTTCATAATTTCCAGTATTGTATAAACTATATAGAATTCCAACTCCAATGGCTGCTAAAATTAAGTTTACTAGTAACCCCATTTTATAATTTTAATTAGGGAGTTAGGTTTTTAATTGTTTTGCTTTTTTGGGATACTATCTCTTGTGGAACAGGTATTTTTAAAAACCAAATTCTTTTGTTTTATTTACAATGGCTGTTGCAGAAACAATAAATGGTGTGGGGGTAGATGTAATGTTTTGTGTGCCGGAAAAGAGAGCTGCTCCTTTGATTGGTTATGATGTAGCTTTTTCTTGGCAGTCTCCTGATGCAGAAATAGAACGGGGAACAGATAGGATTGTTTGTGTTCATTATCCAGATAGTTATATGCAGATGAGGGGAGAAATTTTGGCGAAGATAAGGCCCCATATTAAAAAGGTAAATGGGAAGAGAGCGTCTGTAGTTGTTCATGATGTGAAACCTACAAAGAACACACCTGTGGTGAATAATAGTCTTGGTTCTTATGGAAGATTTTGGGGGAGAGTAGAGGAAGCAATTGCAGAAGGAGAGCCTTGGGTTTTAATGAAGAGAAGATTTGAAGGACGTTATGGTTGGCCCAGTGGCAATAGACATGGAAGAAAAAGACATTAAATTAAATAAAAAATAATTGTTGGGATTAATAAACAACCCATCATGTTGCTTCTACGCACATTAAGTTGAATACAATATAGTCCTGTTAGTGTTGAGATAATCAAAATTGTTGTTCCTAGAATTCCGGAGATTAAAGTTACAATTATTGTTAAGAAGGTTAAAGTTATTATTGATGCAATTGTATAATTGAGGTTGTGGATTTTTTCAGAAAAAGTTTTTGCTAAAAAGATTGTTAATGGAAATGCAAAAAAGCTTGTGATTAAAGTTGTTGTTAGTATTAATAATAAAATATTTGTGGAAGGAGTTCCAATTATTTGTTGAATTGCTAGAGTTGCACCTGTTCTTGTTTTGGAAATTATGTAGAGGCTTATGAAAGAAAAACCCATGACTAAAGTGTTTGTTGCCCCAAGAAGAACAAGAAATTGTTTTGGAGAAGATTGAGATTTTGTAATTGTGCTTCCGATGATTGCAGCTTGTCCTGAACCTAAACCTGGGAGAAAAGAACAAAGAGGAGAAGCAATTAAAGCACCAAGCAAGGGTTTGAATAATTTTGTTTTTGGTTTTGAAATTTTTTGTTTTGGGATTGTTGTTTTATTTTTAATTGTTAAAATTAACATTGAGGAACCGAAGAGTCCTGTTAGTAGGGGAAAGAGAGGTTGAGTTAAGTTGAAGTTGTTGTTGAGAACTAAATAACCTAGTGCCCCTGTTAAAAGAAAAACAAAAAGAGCTTGAAATTTTCTTTTTTCAAATAAGATTAGTGTGATTGAGATTAATATTAGGATGTAAGGAATTAATTTTTGAATTACGGGGTAAGTTGACTTGATTATTAAGATTGAAGGGAAAGTTATTAAGATTAAGATGAAGATTGCGGCTAGGCTTCCGTAAGCTGTTAAAAGAATTGCTTGATAGCCTAAGCCTTTTTTTAGAAGTTTGTGGCCTGGAAGAATTGAAAGTTCTGTGTCTGTATCTGGGCAGCCTAGGAAGATACTTGGAATGAAATCTAGGAAAGTGTGTGTTATTGCCATTGCAGTTATGAAAGTTATTAGATAGAGTGGATTTGTTTGGTAAAAAAATGAAGAAGAAAGAGAAATTAGAAGGACACTGATTAGATTGATGTGGATTCCAGGGATTAGTCCGGTTATTGTTCCTGCCAGGATTCCTAAGAGAAGAGAGATTATGATTTGAAGTAGCATAATATAGGAAGATTTAATAATTAATAATTATTTGGGTTTTTATGAAACAATTACATCCTGGGTTTAAAATTTCTTCTCGAATTGCAAATTATTTTGGTTGGGGTTTGATTTTGATTTTGTGTATTTTTCCATTTGCAATATTAAAGTTTACTATTGGCTTGGATTTTCCTTTTTTAGTTCCGGCAGTAGTAGGGGCAATTGTTTTGTTATTAATTTTAATTGAGATGGGAGTTAGATTTGGTTATAAGAATTGGAAATATGAGCTTTCTGAAACAGAGTTAAAGATTGAAAGAGGAATTTTTGGCAAAGTGTATAAGAGTATTCCTTATGAAAGAGTTCAAAATGTAGATATTCAAAGAGGAGTGATTGCACGGATGTTTGGTTTTAGTGGAGTTGGAATACACACTGCAGGATATGGTGCAGGGGGGACGGAAGGTTATTTGCCTGCTGTTTCTGTAAAAGAAGCTGAAGAAATTAGGGAGTTTCTTATTCGCAAGATAAAGAAGTGATTTTGTAATAAGATAAATTTATAAGTTTGATTTTTGTGTGATTAATATGGTTGATAAATTAAGTGTTGATGAACGATTTGAATTGATAAAAAGAAATACAGAAGAAATACTTGGAGAAGATGATCTTAAAAAAATGTTAGAGGATGGAGAAAAGCTTAAGCATTATATTGGATTTGAAATTTCCGGGAAGCCGCATCTTGGACATGGGCTTGTTTGTATGGCGAAGGTTAAAGATTGTATGGATGCAGGTGCAGATTGTAGTGTTTTTTTAGCAGATTGGCATTCTTGGATTAATGATAAGCTTGGAGGGGATCCTGAAGTTATTAAGAAAGTTGGGGCTGGTTATTTTAAGGAAGTTATGATTGCAGCGTTTAAATGTGTTGGAGGAGATGCAAAGAAATTAAAGTTTGTTTTGGGAAGTGATTTGTATCATAATAATGATTTGTTTTGGACAAATGTTGTTGATATTAGTAAGAATACTTCTTTGTCTAGAATTTTAAGAAGTACAACTATTATGGGAAGGAAAGAGGGAGAGGCTGTTGATTTTGCTAAGTTGATTTATCCGCCTATGCAAGTTGCAGATATTTTTGTTCAAGGAGTAAATATTCCTCATGCTGGAATGGACCAAAGAAAGGCGCAAGTTATTGCAAGAGATGTTGCGATGAAACTTTCATTTAGCCCGTTGTTAAATAGTAAGAAAGAAAAAATTAAACCAATGGCAATTCACGGGCATTTAATTATGGGTTTACAAAAGCCACCTGTTTGGCCTGTTCCAAAAGATAAGCTTCAAGATTTCCGAGCAGAGCTTAAGATGAGTAAGTCAATTCCCAGTTCTGCTGTTTATATGGATGATTCTGTTGAAGATATTAAAAGGAAAGTGAATAAAGCTTTTTGTCCTGAAAAAAATATTGATTATAATCCTTTGTTAGATTGGACTAAATATATTATTTTTGCAATTGGAGACAATCCGGTTTTGGAAATTAAAAGGCCAGATAAGTTTGGGGGCAATGTTAGTTATGATTCATATGAAAAATTAGAAATGGATTTTGAAGATGGAAAACTACACCCTGTTGATTTTAAAAATGCGCTTGCTGAAAAATTAATTGAAATTTTAGAACCTGCAAGAAAACATTTATCTGATCCAAAAATTCAGAAGATGAAAAAAGAAATGGATAAGCTGATTATTACAAGATAATTATCTAGTTTTAAATTCCACAATATCTCCGTCTCTAACTTGATGTGTTAAGCCTACTCCTTGGCCTGCGAATTTTGAGGAAGGACCCCAGATTTTTATTTGTTTAATGTTTTTTGAAAAACCATGCAGTATTTTTTCTGCAACATCTTTTACAGTTGATTTTGGTTCTAAGATTACTGGTTTGGACATGTCTGCTTGTTTTTTAGTTGGGTCTTTTGTGTAGACTCTAAGTTTGTTAAAACTTTGGAATATTTTTCCTTTAAGTTCTTCTAAACCGTATTTTGATTTTGTGGAGACAAGTTGATATTCATATTTTCTTGATTTTAAAGTTGCTTCGAGTCTTCTTTGTTGATTTGTGTCTAAGATATCCACTTTATTGAAGACAATAATTTGTCTTTGGTTTTTTGTGGTGTTTGTTAAGTTTGATTTTATTTCTTGGATTTCTTCTAAGTTTGTTACAACAATTAATAATGTGTCTGCTGTGTGTGTTAGACCTTTGTCATATTGAGGGGATTCAATTGCTGGGTTTTCAATTATTTGAATTTGTGTTGTTGCGTAGTTCATCATTCCAATCTGGGCATTTCTTGTTGTGAGTTCTTTTGTTGAGATTGGAGGTTTAGCATTTGTTAATTGTTTTAAGAGAGAGGATTTTCCTGAGTTTGTTTTTCCGATTATAACTGCTTGCATATCTGATTTTTTAATTCCTATTGAAGAATGTTTTTTTGATTTAGATTCTTTTTCGTCTGTGTATTTTAGTTTTGCAAGTCTTGTTTTTAATTGCTTAAGAAGATTTTCTGCACCCTTGTGTTTTGGTGCAACTGCAAGCATTTTTTTTAAACATTTAATTTTCTGAGGTGTTGTTTCTGCACTAAGATATTCTAATTCTGCTTTGGCATAATGGGGAGAAGCGTTTACAGGCATAGTTTATTGAAGAAAGGAATCTTTATAAGTTTAGCTAATTAATTTTTACCTTTTTCATAATTGGTAAAAATCCTTTTGAGAGGTTTAGTTTTAATGCTTCTTCTATTGCAAACCATTGCATGTCTTTCCCTTCATTTAGTTTTAGTTTTTGATCTTCCTTATATTTTTCTAAGAATAAACTCATTATTGCATCTGTCTTTTCATTGACAATCACATTTTCTTTTAAAATTAACTTTGGATTTCTTAGTTTGTAGTTTAGTTCCTCAAAGCATTCTCTTTTTACTGCTTCTTCCTCACTTTCTCCTTTTTCTATTCCTCCTCCAAAAAAACTCCATCTTCCAGGATTGGTTGGGGCATCATCTCCCCTTAATTGTAATAAAATCTTTCCTTCTTTTTCTAAAATTATTGCTGCTACAGGCCTTATCATTTTAAATTTATTATAGTTAAATTATTAAGCTTATTCTATTTAATAAAATTATGGATAAGGAAATTTATGAGAAGATTGTTAAGAAGAAAGAATTTTCAAATTTACCTAAGAAAGATGTTGAGAAAGTTTGGGGTTTGTTTGAGAAGAGGGAGACTTCAGATGAAGATAAGATTAAATTAACAAGAGATATGTTGAGGAAGGTTTATTTTGCATTTGGATCAGAGAAACTTTTGAATCCGAAGATTGTAGATAAGAAAAGTGTTGAGGAAATTTTAAAGAAACATATTTCAACTTTGGAGAGATTTGATTTTTATGAAGAACTTTATGCAAAACTTTTGAAAGATTCTGAAAACTCGGACACGCAATCCGACGGGGCATTATGTGGAGAAGATAGTTTGGATTGCGAATCCTCGGGAGAGATCAGTGTAATTGATTTAGGGGCAGGGATAAATGGGTTAAGTTATAATTATTTTAAAAGAGATTTAAATTATTTGGGAATAGAGGCTGTTGGACAGTTAAATGATTTAGTTAATTATTATTTTAAGAATAGAGGAATTGAATCTTCTCATGCAATACATGAAAGTTTATTTGAAGTTGAAAAGATTAAGCACCTCCTGGTGTACCCCAAATTGCGGAGTAAGGGGGCAAAAATGATTAAACAACTTCCTGGAAAGAGGATTGTTTTTTTGTTTAAGACATTAGATTCATTAGAAATGTTAGAAAGAAATTATTCAAAGAAATTTTTAGAAGAGATTTTTCCTTTTGTGGATAAAGTTGTTGTGAGTTTTGCAACGCGGAGTTTGATAAGTAAAAAAAGTTTTAAGGTTAAGAGATATTGGTTTGAGAATTTTGTTAAAGAGAAAGGTTGGAAGTCAGAGGTTTTTGAGTTGGGTTGTGAAAAGTATTTTGTTCTGGAAAAGTAGGTTTATTTTAATGTATTAATAAAAATGTTTATAAAGAGGGTTTTATTTAATGTATTATGAAAGAGTTTTTAGAGAATGCCTTGGAATTTTATTCTTCTGCAGAGGATAATTTAGTTAAGAAAAGATTTAATGTTTCTCTTTCTGATTTTTTTAAATCAATTGTTATTTTTTGTGATTATTTAATTTATTTGGAAATTAAAAGGATACCTAAGAATCATAATGATAGATTTAATTTACTTCAAAGAATTTTTCCTGAAATTTATTCTAATGTTTCGGAATTGTTTAAACTTTATACTAAATCTTATAATCTTAAAATAAAATTAAATGATGTTTTGGAGGTTAAATCTTATGCAGAAGAACTTAAAAGAATTTGTGAAGATAAAAAATGATTTAAAGGTTGTTTTGAAAAATAAGGCCGTTTTTGATGTAGTTCTTTTTGGGTCTTTTGTTAAGGGCAAGGAAAATCCAGGAGATATAGATGTTGCAATTATTTGTTCTGAAAAATTAGATTTGGATTTTTCAGAGGAATATCATGTTAGTTGGATAAATTTAAATGATTTTTTTGTTAAATCTATTTCTCTTGGGAATACTCTTTTGCGAGAAGGTTTTAGTTTGAGACATAATAAATATTTTTCAGAGGTTTTTGGATTTCAAAGTAAACTTTTGTTTGTTTATGATTTTTCTAATTTAGAAAATAGTAAGAAAGTTAAATTTGTAAATATTCTTCGTGGATTAAGTGAAAAAAAAGGAGTTGTTGAGATTCATGGAGGGGAATGGGTTGCAAGACAGGTTTTTTTAACTCCTGTTTCTGAGGAGGTGTTTTTTGATGATCTTTTTAGTAAAAATAAAATTAAATATAAGAAATCCTTTAATTTAATACATTAATGAAAAATGGCTAAAAGTTTAAAAAAGAATAACTTATTAATAAAGAAGGAAGTTAAACAAATGTTTTTGGAAAAGAGTTTGAAAATAGGGAATGGTTCTTTGGAAGTGCTTAATTGGTTTATGAAAAATCTTTTGGAGAGAGTTGTTAATGAGAGTGCTTATTCTTTGGAGTTGCAAGGAAGATCTGTTGTTAGGGAAGATGATTTAAAAGAAATTTTTGATAAATTAGAAAAAGAAAAGGTGGAGGTTTTTGAAGTTTGATGAGAGGGAATACTTTTATAAAACATGAAATGTTAAAATGATTATGAAAGAGAGAGGTTTGATTTTTGGTTTAATTTTAATTAGTGTTTTATGTTTTGGTTTGGTGAGTGCTTCTTGGTGGAATCCGTTTTCTTGGTTTGATGATGATGTTGCTTTGAGTCCTGATGCTGGAACTCATTCTGGGGATTTTAGTGGTCCAACTGGCGGGGGAGGTTATGAGAGTGGGGATGGATATATTGGTGGGCAGCCTAGTAGTGGGACGGACAGTGGATTGGATTATGGAAGTGGTCCTGAGGATAGTGGGGTTTCTTCTGGTGGAGAAAGCTCTGGAACTATTGGTGGAACGCCGCAACCGACAACTTCTCCAAGATATATTGCTGAATGTAGGGGAGAGAGGTTACCAGGATATCATGTTCATTATTGGAGTCCTTTAACTAGGTTTTATCCTGAAAGATATTTAACTAAAAATGAAGCAGGATTTAGTGTTGTTTATGCAAATCCTGAATTTTATAAAGATGGAATATATAATCATCCTATTTTTGAATGGAAGTATGTTGATTTTAATGTTTTTGAAAATGCTCCAGTTTATCTTGTGGATGTGGCAGGAGATGGGCTTGTTAATGATCTTGATGGGATAAAGGAAGAAAGAGATTCAAATAACGGGGGAAATGAGTGTTTATGGACTTGTGATGAAGATTTAGGTTATTTTGTAGATAATTTGGATAATCCTAAGGATTGTATTAAGGGAGAGATAAAGAAAGTTGAATGTGTAGATGAAGATGGGGATGGATATAATGGATCAATGATTGATGGAGGAGAATATGATTCTGAAAAGTGTGGGGTTTTGGATTGTGATGATACTAGAGAAGGGGATTTTGATGAGAAGTTTAGGTCTTTTGTTGATGTAAATGATGATGGGAATATGGGGGAGCATATTTATCCTGGGGCACCTGAAGTTTGTGATGGAGTTGATAATGATTGTGCTGGGCATTGTGAGTTGCCGATGGATAGAGAGTGTAGTGAGGATAGTGCTTGTAGAGATTGGGATGGAGATAGAGATGCTAAGTGTGTTGTGGTGGATGATAATGTTAATGTTGGGGGAGAGGTGTGCGGAGGGGATTATCGATGTGTTTTGGGGGGGAGGAGTTATGTATTTGGAGAGGATAGAAATCATGAAACATTATTTGCTCCAGGAGGAACTTTGACTGATAGTGATGATTCAGGTTTATTTCAGCAAGTTGTTAACAGAAAAGGAGAGGCATATTGTCATTATAGAAAATTAACTTCTGATTTTCAAGAATCTGTTTTTGAGTGTTTGCCTTTTTCAGAAAATAAAGTGTTGGGAGAAGAGGATTTGTTTGGAGAGCTTGATTATTCTGGGGAGATTAGAACTAGGATTGAAGGCTTGAGTGATTGGAAATGGCAAACAGCTTGTGTCTATAAGGATAAATGTGGAGATGGGGTTGATAATAATGGGATGGAGGATTTGGTTAGGAGTTATCAATTAGAGAATTCTGGAATTGGAGGAAGTTTTTTTATGAAATTAGTTGATAAGGAAGATCGGGATTGTAGAGGAGAATCTCCTTTTACCGGAGAGGAATATTGTAAAGATGAAGATGGTGATTTGTATTGCGAAAATAGCAAACAGTTTCCTGATTGTGACGATGACTTGAGTGATGATGAATATGTCGAGAATTTAATTTATTCTTATGAGAAGGTGGCTTTTACGTTTGGGACAAAGGAACAGTGTTTGTCTGAGGTTAAACAAAAAGTTTGTCAAGTTGAGTGTGATCGGGTGAATAAAAATTCTGGAGATAGGATAAATTGTGAAGTGGTTAAATCTGATTGTTCTAAAACTAGGAAGGGTATTTCTAATCAAGCAGAAGCAAGATATGAGTATGATGGCTCTTGTCTTTTGCAAATAGCTGGAGATGATAATGTTAGCTTTGTTCCGCATAAAATTCTTAGTCATAGTGAAGTTGTTGAGGAAGAAATAACTACTTTGCCTATGTGTAAAGATTATTGTAAAAGGAGATGTAAAGAGATTGATTCCGGGGATGATTATGATTGTATTAATTCTGATGCATATTTAGATTCTAATTTAATGAAAAGAGCTAATGACAAGGTTGCTTGTATTTGTAATTATGAGCTTGAGGATTTGGGTGTTGTGAGGCTTGGGAAGATGAAGCCTTCTGCTAGTAATGTTCATCCGTTTTCTCCTTTGGTTTATGCTTCAAAACCATTTGCAACTGTTTGTGGATTTAATTATGATTTGAATTGTAATCTAGATGGTGAGGCTGGTTGGGATTTTGGATCTTTGCTTAGTGGAGGAAGTCCTTTTGATAAAGATGTTGGTACTGGGAAGGAAACACTTGTTGAAGGAGGGGATTATATTTGTAATATTCCTGATGAAGATGTGGCTGTTTTGAAAGCTACTGGACCTATTATTTTAATTGGGGGGGCAATGGGAGTAGTTACTGTTGGAACTTCTTTGCTTGCACCTTTTATGGCTCCTGGTGCAGCTAAGGCAGTTTTGGTTATGGCTCAGGCTATTGATATTGGAGGGGCTGTTTGGGATGTTGGGCAGATGGTTGATGCTACAATAAGTGGGGATAGTGATAAGTTTTGGATGAGTGGAGGAGGAGCTTTGGTTTTTGGGCTTGGTGTTGCTCAGAATAAATTGGCTTTGAAGAGGTGTGGTGTGGATGATAGTTTGGGTAGTGCAGGGAGTTGTGGCTTGAGGGGAGTTGATGATGTTCCAAAAATTATTAATCCTTTGATGCCTAAAAAGGTGAGGGAATTAGTGCAGTCAAAAATTAAAGTTAGAGTTAATGAAGATGGTCAAGAGATGATTACATTATATAGTTATTTTTATCCCGATGAAGTTCCTTCTGGAAGCACTAAAGCGGTGAGGGAATTAATTGCGGATTCAGGTGTGTTTAAAGGAGGGATCCCAATGAATCCTTTGTCTAAATTTAAAGGCGAAAGAAGAATTTGGGGAACTCCCTTGGATATATCCGACTTAGATTCCAAATTGGTTTCTGGTTGGATTCATGGAGGAAAGCAAGCAAGAGATCTTGATCATTCTTGGCTTGAAGGTTTTTTAAAGCCTAGGGGAATAATTGAAGATTCTTCTGAGATGGGGAGGTTTGTTTTTGAAATGCCATATGAGGATTATAAAAAACTTTATAACCCTATAGGTAATGTTTTAAATAATCCGCTGACTTATTCAAAACTTCATGGTAATCAGATGGGTTCTGGTTATTACTCTTTTACTGGTTCTGAAGGTGTTCCTTTGAGTTTTGGAGAAATTGAATATTTCCCTGCTTCAAGTCTTGGAACTTCTGCCGATGCAAAATTAATAGGTGGATCTTTAGATTCTGTTTCAGCAGGGGTGCTTGGGGTATTTCCTATTGCTGCTGCCCAAATGATTTTTTACGAAATGTCTGCAATTGCTGTTTTAGAGCTAGTACCCTCATTTGGGGATGAAAATAAAAAAAATGTTGGTGATGAAAATGAGGATAACTAAAAATAAAAAAGTATTGATGCTTGTTGCTTTTTTTCTAGTTTTAACTATGTTTTTGGTTGTGGCAGAAGATGCTATAAATAATTATGACAATCAAGGGAGGATTTTAAGCGAAGAATATAAAAATAATCCAGAAAAAAATATTTATTATAATTATGGGGGAGAATTGTTATCTTCAATTCAAACTTCTAATGGTATTAGTTATTATAAATATGATTCTCAAGATAGAATAATCTCAATTGAATTGGGAATTGAAAAAGAGAATTTTGAATATTATGGTGATGGTGTTTTGAAAAATTATAAACTTACTAATAATGATAAAATAATAAGGATTGAAAATTATAACGAACAAGGATATTCAATCTACGCAGAAGAAAACAATCAAATAATATTTTCAAAAGAATGTACTTCAACAGAATGCATTATTAATGATAATGGGATTAAATATATTGTTGAAATACCCAGAGATGGAACTTTTTTTAACTATTCTCAAAAAACTCAACAAATAACAAAAGGTTGGAATATGATTGCAGCTGAAACTGGAACAACTGTTGAAGATTTGATTAATCAGAGTTGTTTAATTTATAAGGCTTATGGGTTTGAGGGGGCTAATTATAGTGAAGTGGTTAGTTTTGAATCAGGTAAGGGTTATTATGTTTATTCTGTCAATAATTGTAGTTACGAAGTTGCTGCTCACGAGGCTATTGTTGAGATGAATGATGGTTGGAACCTGGTTAATCTCCCTAAAGGTAATCTTAAAGAGAATTTTCCTGGAGCAACTATTGCTTGGAGTTGGGATGGAAGTAAATATGATAGAGCAGATGATTTAATAAGTCCGACAGCTGCTTTTGTTTATTGGAGTGAAAAATGAAAACGAATTTTCTTTCTAAAGATAAAAAAGGATTAGTAGAATACTTTTTTTATCTATTGTTTTTTGGATTAATTATTGCATTGGGATTTGTTTTTTTAAATTATGCTTTTGATAATTCTGGGCCCCAGTTTTCTCCTTCACAGTTTCCTTCTCTTCCTGAAATTAGTGAGGCTGGCTTGAATGATTTTTATAAATCTGTTGAGTGTAAAAATTTTGTTTATGTTCCTGCTAAGGGTGTTTCTAATAAAGATTATTCTAAGAGTTATTTGAATAAATTGATTGATGATGATCCTAAGACATATTGGAAGAGTAATCTAAAGGATTCCTCTCACAGTTTGATTTTTGATCTTGAAAGTGAATTTTGTGTTGGAGGGGTTCAGGTGGATTTTTATAGTAATTATTATTTACCTAACAAAGGAGATGTTTATGTTTCTAAGGATGGGAAAGCTTTTAAAAAAGTTGATGAGTTTTTTGTGAACAAGGGAGATAATAAGACTCTTTTTTATGATTTTAATGGGACTTATTATACGAGATATGTGAAGTTGGTTTTTCAAAGAACAGATATTAAGAAGAAGTTTACTCATAAGTATCTTGGTTATAGTTATAGAAAGTGTTCAGCAAAAGATTGTAGTAGATATGGCTTGAGTTATTCAAAGTGTAATAGTTGGAAGTGGAAATATGGTACTCTCTATAGTGAAGTTTGTTCAGGAAAGGTTTTGATTAATTCTGTGGTTTCTATAAAAGATGTTAGGTTTAAGGTTGGAAGTTCTTCTGGGATTCAAAAAGAGTGTAGTAGTAATGTTAAGGTTTTGGGTTGGCATGTTGGAAGGTGTCAAGAGTCTAGATGTGGTTCTTTGAAAATGGAGAGTTGTGAGGAATATAATTTTTATGAAAAATATTATGGAAAATATTCTTGGTGGGGGAAGATAAAAAAGTATTTTCAGAAAGATATGTATTTTAGGGCAAAAGAAGTTTGTGCGGTAGTTCCTACAGGGATTGGTTGTGGGGGGGATTGCAATGAGGGAACTAAAATAAAAAGTTGGGGGAAGTGTCAATGAAAGTAGTTATTTTATTGTTTGGAGTTTTATTGTTTGGATTGGTTGGTGCGAGTTGTGTGACAGATATTTGTGATTTGCCTGAAGATTATTTTATTGATGAGACTTGTTTTGATGAGGTTTGTATTGAAGGGGGGAGCTTGGAGGGAGAGTGCAGAGAGTTTAGTTGTGTGAATTTAAGGCTTTTAGATGAAAGGTGTTTTGAAGAGCTTTGTGAAGGTTTTGAGATTTCTTTGGATCTTGATTTAGATAATGGGGAGGGTTGGGAAGAAGTTGAAGTGGAGGAAGATTTAGAAGTTGATGGTTTGGAAGAGGTTGTGGGCGGAGAGGATAGTGAAGGTTTTTTCTATTATTTGGTTGGAGGGATCCTTTTTATTATTATTTTAGTTTTAGTTTGGATATTTATCTTAAGGAAGAAGAGAGAGCAAGCGGTTTATGGGAGCGAATTTTAAATAATGAGGCGTTAGATTATTGATGTTGGAGGTATTCATTGGGATTTTGGGTTGGTTTATTATGTGGGGTTGTTATTAGTTATTGTTTTTCTAAAGAAATACTTATAAAGTTGGTTTTTGTTTGTTTAGTAATTAAAGGAGGATAATATAATGTCACAAGCACAAGTATCGGCGCAACCTGTTGCTCAACCTGGAGTTCAACCAAATGGAGCTCAGCCTGTTGAGAAAAAATCTAAATGGTGGTTATGGCTTCTAATAGTAGTTGTAATTGCATTAGTTGGTTGGGGAATCTGGTATTGGGTAATGTAGGTTTTAAATAGTCTTTTTGTTTTTTTTATTTTATGACACCAAAGTTTTTTAGAAAAGTTTTGTCCAATGGCATGACTGTTATTTTAGAGAAGAGAGATCTTCCTGTTGTGAGTGTTACTTTTGCAGTTAGGGCTGGAGGAATTAATGAAGATTTGTCTGAAAAAGGGATTTCTCATTTTATTGAACATATGCTTTACAAAGGAACTGCTAAAAGAAATACAAAACAAATTGCAGGGGAAATTGAAAAAAGAGGAGGGGAATTAAATGGTTTTACTTCTGAAGAAATTACTGCTTATTATTGTAAGATGCCTTCAAAACATTTGGGTGTTGCTTTGGAAGTTTTAAGTGATATGGTTAAGAATCCTTTGTTTGATGAAACCGAGTTGGAAAAAGAAAGACAGGTTATTTTTGAAGAAATTAAAATGAGAAAAGATATTCCTTCTGTTTATGTTTTTGATAAGATGCAAGATTTTCTTTATACTGGAACAATGGAAATTTCTGTAACTGGGACTGTTGAAACAATGAGTTCTATTGGCCGGGAACAAATGTTGAAAAAGTTTGAAGAAACTTATACTCCGAATAATTTGATTCTTTGTGTTGTGGGAGATGCTGATTTTGATAAACTTGTTGATTTTGCTGAGAAGACTTTTGGAAATGAAAAAGGAAAAGTTCCTACACAAAAGTTTGGTTTAAAGAATGAAGTTAAAACTGAGAAAAGAAAAGGGATTGATCAGGCGAATTCTGTTTTTGCATATCATATTCCTTTGGGAGGAGACAAAAAATCTTATGCTGCAAAAATTCTTGGCATTTTGATGGCAGGGGGAATGAGTTCAAGATTGTTTGAAGAGATTCGTGAAAAAAGAAATTTAGCTTATTCTGTTAAGGGGGATTCTCAAATTACTGAAAATTTTGCTTATAGTTTTATTTATGTTGGTTGTGCAAAAGAAAATGTGGAGAAAGTTAAGAAATTAATTCTTGAAGAATATAAAAAAGTTTCAGATAGTTTGAATGAAGAAGAATTAAACCATATTAAGACACAGTTAATTGGGAACCACCATATTTCTCAAGAAGATTCTCAGTCACAGATGGTTAGTTTGTTAGCACATGAAATTGATGGAGATGCAAAAAAGTTTTATGAGTTTGAAAAAAATATTTCTGAAGTTAAATTAAAAGATGTGAAAGCTTTGGCAAAAAAAGTTGTTAAAGGAGATTATAGTTTTTTTGCTCTTTTGCCAGCGTGAACTTCTTTCTTTAGAAAAGGAACTCTCTTCTTTAGAAAAGAAGAGATCTTCAGAGAGAAGAAACTAAAATAGCAGAAGAAAGAAAAAGGTTAAACAAATCTTTAAAGAGATTTGTTTTATAGAAATGTTTTTAGTAGTATCGAGAACATTTCTCAAAGGAACTTTTTCTAATAAATATTTTTATAAATGATGTTTAATTGGTTTTATTTATGAAGAAGAGGAATTTATTTGGTGTTTTGTTACTTGGTTTGTGTTTTGTTTTGTTAATTGGCTTTGTTTCTGCTGGATTGTGGGGGGATTTTAATGATTTTATGAATAAGTTGTTTGGAGGTGATGAAGAAACTTCTTTTTCTCCTCCAGAATCTTTTTGTAATTTTGATGGTGTTTGTGGAGAGGGTGAAGATTTTCTTTCTTGCAATGAAGATTGTTGTGAGAAAAGGGCGTCTTATTTAGAATATTCTCCTATAATTAATGCAAGACCTGGAGAAACTGTTGGTTTGGAAATTTTTGTTGATTTTAGTGATTGTTTTGATCAAGAGATAAATTATTTTATTGATTTTAATGGGGATCAAATTACAGATAAGTCTGGTTTGTTGGAGGAAGATTTTTTCTCTTTTGAATTTTTCTCAGAAGAATTAGGAAATCATGAAATTAATTTTTGGGTAGAAAGTGATTATGGTTTGACAGAAGGAATTGTTAACTTTTATGTTTCTGAAAAAAGAAAAGAGTTAAAAGAAATAAGAGGCGAAATCTATTCTTTTATCCAGGAGGATAATGAACTTTTTTTGTCTCCCCCTATTGGAGATGGTATTAAAAATAAAAAAGTATTGTTAATTGTGAATTCTTTTGAAGAGAGATTTTGGATAGATGCTAATTTAGTTTATCATGTTCTTCAGGATAAATATGGTTTTACTGATGAAGAGATAATTTTTTTAGCTTATGCAGAGAAATATCCTGTTGATTTTTTATCTGATTTTGATATTTCTTTAATTGATGGAGATTATGATCCTGAGACTGTTATTTCTGTTTTTCAAGATTTGTCTTTGGAATTAGATGAAGATGATTTTTTTATGTTTATTTTTTCTGGGCATGGAAATGGATATTATGGTCCTAGGACTTCTAAACCTTATTCTCATTATCAGCCTTCTTCTATTATTAATAATCCTGAGGATATTTTTTTGGAAGATGATCCTGATTTTAAGGAATCTGAAATGAAAACAAAGCTTCTTTCTGGAGGACAAGTTAGTTGTAGTAGGCATTTGGATCCTTTTTCTATGGGAATGGAAAAGTTTATTCCTTGTTTTGATGTTTTTACGTATTATAATGATTATAATTTGTATCCGGGCAAGGAGTATTCTCGATTTAAGGTAGTAAGTCATTTTGAAAATTTGGAATTATTTGATGGATCTATTGTTTCTGATGATGATGTGTATATTGAAAAATTAATTAATTATGCTAAATGTGATTTTAATTATAATAAAATTATTGAAGAAGACGAAGCACCGAATTGTGATTGGGATGGAGATGGGGTGACTTTGTTTAAAAATCAAGGAAGTTTTGATGAAGATGATTGGTCTGATAAATATAGTGTTGAGAATTATATTGGTTTTAGTGTTTATACAGGAGTGTCTACTTGTTTTATTGACGAGAATTTAGATAATCTTTTGGATTTAATTTATATTCCACAGACTCAACCTGAAAGAGATAAATGTCATAATGAGGAGTTGGATCTTTCTGATTATTATGTTTTTGCAAGGGATTTAAATAATGATGGATATACTAATTTTATTGATGCAAATTTGGATGGAGATCTTGATGATTATGTTTCTTTTGATGAAAGAATTAGTATTCATTCTTATGGTATGTATGATGATGAATTGGCTTCTTTATTTGAATTGATTAATCCTGAGACAGAAAAGGTTTTTTTTACCCAAAGTTGTTTTGGAGGAGGTTTTTTGAGAGACCTTTCTAATAAAAATGTTTTTACTGTTGCTGCTGCGGAGGAAGATGATGTTTCTAGTGGAAATTCTTTTGTTAGAAACTTTTTTTTAGCTTTAAATGGAGAGTGTGATAATTTTGGAGCTCCTTCTAATTATCCAGGGTATAATTGTGAAAATGCGCGGACTTCTGGTGTCTCTAAAGAAGTGGATTTAAATTTAGATGGTTTTAATTCTTTTTCAGAAGCGTTTTATAAAATTTATTCCTTTCTTATATCTGATTCTCCTTTGTTGGATGATAATGGAGATAAGGAAGAAAGTTATGGCGAAGAAATTAGTTTTTTATCTGAGTTGGAAGATTCTTTTTCAGAAGAGGTTATTCCAGATGGAATTTATGGAGATACTTTATTTTTAAATCAAGAATTTTTTGGACCTCTTGATGAAGTTGCTTGTTATGATTATGATGGCCCTTTAAATTTTGATGTTGAGTCTAAGGTTATTTCTAATGGTCAAGAATATTTGGATTTTTCTGAGGAAGATATAAAATATGATTATTTTTGTGATGGTGCTCAGCCCAAAGTTATTTCTAATGCTCCTGTTTGTCTTCCAAATTGTGAAAATAAAGAGTGTGGAGAAGATGGTTGTGGGGGGTTATGCTTTCCTGGATGTGAAGAAGAAGATGTTTGTTCTGAAGAAGGAATTTGTTATGCTCTTGAATGTTCCTTTCCAGAAGATTGTATTGGTGTAAAAGAATGTGAAATTTATTCTTGTCTAGAAAATGTTTGTGGTTGTGAAGAGGATCAAGTTTTTGATCAAGATAGTTTAAAAGTGAATGAAGGGATTATTCAAAATCAAAATGGAGAAGAGACTAATTTTTGGGGAGTTAATTATTACCCTTATTCTTCTTGGCATTATGAGCAATTAGAAGAAGCAGGATATTTAACTTTAGAGCAAAAAAAGCAGGCAGTGTATGATGATCTTGATGATCTTCAGTTTATGGATATAAATTATCTTCGACTTCAAGTTTTTGATTCTGAGTTGACAAATAGTTTAGGAGAAATTGTTGATGAAACAAATCCTCATTTGGAGTTAATGGATTATTTAATTTATGAATGTAATCGAAGAAATATGAAAATTTTATTCTCTATTAATGGTTGGCTTTGGAGCCCTTATCAAAGAGATGATGCTATTTCAAGAACAAAGGCGAGGGAGGCTGCAATTGTTGTTAAAGATAATTGGTTAGAGCAAGAAACTTTTATTCAAGATATTCTTAGTCATGTGAATCCTTATAGTGGAAATAAATTAGCAGAAGAACCTTCTATTGCTCTTCTTGATTTATATGGTGAACCAAATTATTGGAAATATGATGTTGTGAATAATCCGAGTGATTGGTTGGTTGCTTTGAATCCTGCGCTTCCTGAGGGGGAGACAAAACTTATGACTGGTTTTTATAATAGGGTAATTGATGAGCGTAGTTTAAATGCAGTTATTGCCTCTTTTGAGGAGCATGATTTATATATCAGACAAAATGGATTTACTGGGACTCGAGAAGAATCTTATGGTCAGTTTTTTTATTTTCGAGTTAAAGATTATATTAAAAAAATGAAAGCTGCAGTTAGAAGTACTGGTGCAAGACAACCTGTGGGTTATAGTCTTTTTTTAGCAGGGAATAATCGAAATATTGCAAGTGAGGCCTCTTCTGCAAATAGAGATGCTGTTAAGAATGCAGTTGCAGATAGTGATGCAGATTATATTTTATTTGGAGCTTATCCTGGAGGATGGGATTCTGAAAATACAGATGGTATTAATTCTTTGGATGAAACTGATCAAAAGGTTATTGATGCGGGGATGCTTACTTTGGGGGAATTGGAAAGCAAGTTTTCTGATAAAGGAAAAGTTGTTTATGAATGGGGAACTCCGGGGGATGTTGAGAAAATTTATTTAATGCCTGCGATGGCAGAAAAATGGAGGAGTTTGGGGGTCCAGGCTGCTGGTTTTTTCCAATATGATTCAAGAGTTACTGCACCTTTAAATGGAAAAGTGTGGGGTTGGAGAGATGGAAAGGCAAAGATGTATGAGACAGATGAATGGTATAATTTCTTTTTGAATTTGTATCATGCTCCAAATCATGCAGTGAGTTTTATGATTGCTAGAAAATATTTTTACCTTTATCCTCTTTGGACAAATTTTGATATTTCTGATGGAGATAAATTAATAACTCCTACTACTGTTGTGAGTTATGATGAAAATGCAGCCTATCATGTGGATGATTGGAGTTATTTTCAGGCTAAAGAGTCAGTTTGGAAACCTTTGGATCATTTAGAATCTTCCCAACTTTCTCATGTTGCTTGTGTGGGTAATTGTAAATATTGGGATTATTCTGGAAATGGAATTGTTGATTACCGTAAATCTCCAAAGTCAGATTATGAAAAGTTAACGATTTTGCCAAATGTGGAAAGAGATTACTCAAAAGTTATGGGAGGGCCCAATCAAGAGATTAGTGTAGAGAATCCATTAACTGTTTTGAATTATGACGCGGAGACAATTGTTTTTAAGAGGTTGGATATTTTTGATGGAGAGGTTGTTGAGAAATTTGTTGGTGAAGAATGGGTAAAAGTTGGAAATGTAAATGAAGAGTTGAGTGTTTCTCCTGGGGATTATCGGATTGTTAAAGGGGTTGTTGTTTTTGAAGAAGACGAAGATGAAGATGGGCTTGTTAGTGATATTGAGCTTGGCAATTATATTGGGAAATGGAAGAGGAGAGAGGGAGATTTAAATTTGCCGAAGGTAGTTAAGGCTGCGTATAGGTGGGTTCATAAGAGGCAGATTAAGTAGGAATATTTATAAATGATTCTTTCTTGTTAGACTTAAGGTGATAAAAAAGTGATTAAAAAAAATAAGTTTCCTTTAGTACAGATTTTAATTGTTTTAGTTATTATTGCTCTTGTTATTGGTGTTTATTCTCTTTTTAGAACACAACCTTTGTATAGTGTTCCAGATCAAGTTATTCGAACAGTTTCTAATGTAAATCCTGAGTTTGGAGAGGAGGTTGTTGTTACATTAAGTATTGTTGATATTGAAAGTTTGTCTGCTGAAGATGTTTTATCGTTTGGGATTGAAGAAACTATTCCTGTTAATTCTATTCTTGTTGATTCAGGTGATTTTGATCAATTAGGTTCTTCAAATAGTTTAGCATATATAGAGTTTGATGCTGAGACACCAATTGAAAAACTTATTGGAGCAAGAACTTTAACTTATACTTTGAAATTTAATACTGCTGGTTCTTATACTATTAATGGGGTGTATACTTCTAATGAAGATACTCAAACAGAAGCTATCGCTGGTACTTCAATTTCTCTTGGATATGATGAAGCAGATCAAGGTGGAGATGGTTGTGTTGGACTGAATGAGGTTGTGAGTTATGTTGCTTCCTATAAGGGTGGTGTTGATGCTAAATTTACTAGAGTAATTCCTGGAACTGCCACAACTGAAGATATTGATGTTAGTCTTGGAGATGCAGTAAATGCAGCAGGAAGATGGGTTGGTGGGAATGGAGCTTGTCCGCCTGGGCAAGAGGCCCCTTGATTGGAGGGATTCTTTTGAAAAAATTATTTGTTTTCTTCTTGATTATGTGTTGCTCTTCTTTTGTTTTTGCTGGAAGTGTAACAAGAAGTTTTTCTTCAGTAAATATTGATGTTGGAGAGAAGTTAACTGTGGATTTAGATGTTGTTCTTGAACAAGGAGATTTAACATATGGGATTGTTGAAGTTATTCCTGATGGAGCAAATATTATTTCAACTGGAGGGGCAGGGATTGATGAATATGTTTTAAGGTGGGTGGTTATACAGAGTGTTGAAAGTACAACTAAAATTTATGAAATAAATTTTTCTTCTCCAGGAGTTTATAATTTTCCTGGAACTTTTTCAATGGGGGCTGGTTCAGAAGATATTTTGGGACCTAGCTCTGTTATAGTTAGCGGTCCTTGTGAGGAAAATTGGACTTATGGAGAATGGGGATCTTGTTTAAATGAGACTCAAAATAGAACTGGTGCTGATTCAAATAGCTGTGGGACTTTTGTAAATAGGTTGCCTCTTTCACAAAGTTGCACTTTACCTGTTGTTGAATCTGAATATAAATATTATTGTGGAAATGATGATGAGAGTATAAGATTAAAGATTAATGATAGTTCTTCAAATGATACTGGCTGGGATTGTGGTTCTAGTGAAATTTGTGCAGATAATTCAGAGACTTATTCTTCTTCTCAAGAAGAAGATGATGTTTTAAATGAACTTTGTGAGAAGAAAGTTTCTTCTGGAAATGATAATGATTCTCCAAGTGTTTCTTGTACTCCTGATTGGAGTTTTTGTTCATGGGAATCTTGTTTTAATGGGGTTCAGAAGTATGTTTGTAAGGATAGAAATAATTGTGGGTCTTCTACAGGAAAACCTAATGATTTAACTAGGGCCTGTTCTACTGATTCTTCTGGAGATATTGGCAATGAAGATAAAGATGAAGCTGCAGATAAGAGCAAGGGTTTTTCTAAAAATAATCTTTTTTGGGTGTTTGTATTTATTTTAATAATATTAATTATTATTTCAATTATAGCAATTGTTTTGGCAAAAAAGAAAAATTCTCAAAGAAATCCTAATTTTTCACCTGCCTTGCAATAATTTTAACCACCAGGTTTAAAAACAATTTTATTGATTTATTTTTATGGCATTTATAGTAAAAGTTCCTGGTATAAATTCTGCTTTAGTGGACACTTCAGGTTGTAGAAATGCAGGGAATGCAATTATTAAGGAACTTGAAAAAGATAATTTAGATGTAGAAGAGATTCATGTTAATAATTCTAATTTAGAAGAAGCAGATGAATTAATTTATAAAAATTCTTTGGATTGTTTTAATGAAAAGCCTAAGATTCTTTTTCTTGGGGGAGATCATTCAATTAGTTACTCAACTTGTCGTGCTTTTTTAGATTATTGTACCAAGGAGAAAAAAGAAAAATGTTTAGTTGTATTTGATGCGCATGCAGATTGCATGGATCTTTGGGAGGATAATAAAACTCCTGATCATGAAGAGTGGTTAAGCTCTTTGATTAAATTGGGTTTTGATGTTGAAAATATAATTCTTGTTGGGGCTCGGAAGTTTCATGAAAATGAAATTAAATTTCTTAAGAAAAATAAAATTAAACAGATAGATATTAATTCAATTGAAGAAGATATAGATAATATTGCGGATACTTTGATGGAGTTTTGTAATGGAAAGGAAACTTATGTTTCAGTTGATGTGGATGTTTGTGATCCTGTTTTTGCACCTGCAACAGGTTATGCTGAGCCAGGAGGTTTGACTTCAAGACAATTAATTTATTTAATTCAAAGATTGAAGAAAGTTCCAACGCTGAGAGCAGTTGATATTGTTGAAATAAATTCTGAAAAAGATAAAGAACATAATAATTTGACGGTTAAATTAGGCGCTAAGTTAGTTGGAGAACTTCTTTCTTAGATAAGAAAGAACATTCAGAAGAAAGAAAAAGTTATACAAATCTCTGAAGAGATTTGTTTTATAGAAATTTTTAATGGCCTTCGATGAAATTTCCCAATGGAATTTTTATAAAGAAGAAATATAATAGAACCTTTTCTTTTTCTCTAGGAAAAGAACTCTCTTCTTTATAAAAGAAGAGATACTCCGAGAGAAGAAACTAAATTACTCAGGAAAAGAAAAAAAGCCGATAGTTATATTTCTTTGAAGAAGAAATATAATAAATAAAGTGTTTAAACTTTTATATAACTATTGTATTGTGTAATATATATTTTAGAATATAGCTATTTAAGTAGCATAATGTTTGTTATTTTATATTAATGGAAGATTACAGACTTTTATTACAAAAGGTTTGCAGTCTTTATTCTCGTGTAGATGTTGGAAGAAATAGGCTTTGGACATATAATGGGTTAAGTGAAGAATTTCCTGAAGAATTTGAAATTGTTAAAGAAGTAGTTGAAGAATTTTTGCTTAGGAGAAATTCTCGGGCAAGCACAAGGGTTTTTGGTTTGGAAATGCATGTAGATAATTTAGAAATTATTTGCCAAGAGAGAGCTAGTAAGAATCATCAATAATTTTTTTAAAAATATTTGCTTTGATTCCAAGGATTTCTGCAAGTTCAGATTCTTGAGCATTGAAAATATTTGTTAGTGATTTGAATTTTTCTAAAAGTTTTTTTGAAGTTGTGGTTCCAATTCCAGGAAAACCTTCCAAAATAAATTGCATTTGTTCTTTTTTGTTTAATGATTTTTTCTTAACATTTAGGGAAAGGGTTGTTGGAGATTGTTTGTTTGCAATTAAATAAATAAACTTTGCAGTATCTTTTTGATTTTTTGTGAACATTATTGGAACTTTATGTTTTAAAAGAATTGATAAAAGGAAACCTCTTATTGAATTTGGGTTTAATCCACCAATGTTTTCTTCAGAATATAGTTCTTGTTCTTCAATTCCCTCTATAATTAAAAGTTTAGATTCATATTGTTGAAGTTCTTCAAGTTGTTTGAGTAATCTTCTGTTTAACATTGATGAAATAAAATCTGAAATTGTTTTTCTTTCAATTGCAACTCCATTAACTAAAAAATCTGCAACTTTAAGTTCTTTAAAATCTAGTTCAATTCCTAGTTTTGTTAAATGTGCTGGGACCATGGATTGTTTTTCTCTATAGTCTACTTCAATTTTTATTTTTGGAATTTCTTTTTTTATTCTAGATTTGGGAGTTGAAAAAATATCTTGGATTTTTTTAATTGGAGTTATTTTCATTTTATAATTTTCCTTGCCGTTCTATTTTCTTAAACTTTCCATTGTTTTCTGCTAATTCATCTCTAATGTCCTGGATTGTTGATTGCATTTTTTTCTCTCTTGATCGCGAAACATAATAAAATGTTTCGTCTCTTGTGTTTTTTGTTATTAACATGAAAAGTTTTCCTTTCATTAGACGGGCTGTTCTTCCTCGACGCTGAATTGATCTTATTGCACTTGGAATTGGTTCATAAAATATTACTGAGTTTACTTCAGGGATATCTAAACCTTCTTCTGCTATGCAGGTTGCAACAAGAACATTTATTTTTGATTCTGAGAATTCTTCAATTATTTCTTTTTGTTGTTTTTGAGTTAAACCTTTTACTCCCCCTGCTCCAGATGCTTGTCCAATGAAAACTTTTGACTTGATATTTGGAAGTTCGTTTAATCTTTTTGAAATTTGTGCAGCTGTTTCTCTGAATTGTGTGAATATTATTACTTTTGTTTCTTTGTTTTTTTCCTCTTCTTGTTTAACTAATTCAACTATTTTGATTAGTTTTGGATGTTCTTGATTTTTTGCAAGAAGTTCATTTGATTGGGTGTAGACAAAATTAAATTCTGGTTTTGCTACTAAACGTACTACTCCTTTTGATTGTTTTTTTGCAGCTTGATCAAAAACTTGTTTTAGGTATTTGTTGAAGCCTGCGATTGTTTGGGTTTCTAGAAGTTCTAAAGCGTGTTGGATTTTTATTGCTTGTCCGCATACTGATGCTGCCATAAAATAGTTCATGTTTTTGTTTCCTCTTGCAATTGTTGCTGAAATGTTTTTTTGAACTTTGATTAATTCTGTTTTTGAAGAAGGGCCAAATAAAACTTTTCTATTTCTTAGTTCATCACAGTAACGGTTAAATAATTCTTTTAGGACATGCCGCATTTCTTCAAATTTTGCAGGGAAGTCTAGTTTTATGTTTTCTATTTCTAATTCTTGCAAATATTGTTTAACATCTTCACTTTCTCTTGTTCGAAGTTCAACTTCTTCTATTGCTAAATTTTTACAGATTTGTTTTATTTTTTTAGGATCTGAACCTGGTGAAGCTGTTAATGCTAGAACTCTTGGGTTTTCTGCTTGCATTTTGTATTTTTGAGCTATTGCATTGTAGTCATAATTTTTTACACATCGATGTGCTTCATCTTCAACTAATAAACAAACTTCATGTAAAGAATATAGTTCTTTTTGCAAATCATTTGCAATACATTGGGGTGTTGAGAAAATTATATCTGCGTTTTGCCAAATCTTTTTTCTTTGGTCTGCTTTAACTGCGCCGGTGAATAGGTTCATTTCAGCGAAGAGTTCAGGCAAATATTTTTTAAAAGTTGAGAGGTGTTGTTCTGCTAAAGGTTTTGTTGGAGCTAAGAATAAAACTTTTTGTCCTGGGTGTTTAGTCATTCTGTGAATTGCTAGCATAATTGCAATTAATGTTTTTCCTAATCCAGTTGGAAGCACAACCAAACAGTTTTTCTCAGTACAAGTTGCAAATATTTTTTCTTGGTATTCTCGAGGTGTAATCTTTTGGAGGAAGTTCATTCTTTTTGTAATAGGATAATGTTTATAAGTTTAATTTTCTTAGAGAAGTTATGAAAAAGAGTTTGATTATTGGTTTTGTTTTGTTTTGTTTATTGTTTAATAATTTTGGTTTTGTTATGGCAAAAGATTGGGGAGAAGGACCAATTGCAACTATGTTGGAAGAGAAAGGTATTGAGACAGATGAAGAATTGCTGGAGTTGATTGGTGAAAACGAAAAAGAAGAAATTAAAATTATGGTAAATGGAATTCATAAGATTGGCGCACAGCCTTCTTATATTGATCCTGATGGAGATTCTCCTAAGGAGGTAGGACTTGCTTTTGATAATTTGCAAGGTTTTTTTAGTTATGATGCTGGTTCTAAAATTTGGTTGAAAAATCCTCGTCCTGATGAATGTATGGGAGTTAAAGAAATATTAATATTAAGCGGTGGAGGGGAAGTAGAAATTTATCCTGAAGTTAAAGAATATATTACTCGATATAATTTAGCTTCTCAAACCACTTATGTTTCTTCAAAGATTTATGATAAATCTGTTTTAGGAAAAGGATTTTGCATTCAACAAGAAATAATAACTAAACCTTATTCACTAGAAGAATATGGAAAATTATTAATTGAAGAAGAATTTACTAGTGCTCGTTGGATTTCTTTTCTTGGTTCTGGGTTACTTAAAGATAATACTCCTATAGATGATCTTAGAGATATTTTTGATAGTGATGGTGGAGTATATACTTCTGTTCCAGGAGTTGTTACTCGTCGTATATCTCGGGATGTCACGAGCACAAATCATTTCTTAGATTTTTGTTCTTTTTCTGGAATCAAGGAGGGGGTAGCTATTCCCACTTTTTATTGGTATGATCAGATAAAAGCTTTTATTGGTTCTACTTATCCTTATGAAGAAAAATTAAATGGGCATATGGGATATTATTTTGATACTGACTGTTTGATCTATGAAAACTCTTTGAATGATCCAAATCTTCAAGAATACTATGAAAAACTTGGTAAATTGGAGCTTTACTTTAAACGTGTCCTATTCTGGGAAGAATATTTAAAAGAACATTGTGTGTCTAATGAGAGAGAAATCTTTTTTAGGTTTTTTGGAAAAAAAGGATATTGTTTAGAAGGATTTGAAGAAGTTTTAATTCAAGATGAAAGTAATAATTTAAAATATTATCCTGCTAAATGGTTTTCTTTGGATTTAGACTTAAATGCAGATTTTATTAAGTTAAAAGATAAAAAAAATATTTTAGGTGATTTTGCTCAAGAAAATTTAAATAAAATAAAAATTGATCCTCAGGGAAATATTTTTGAATTTAAAATTATTCCTTTTGGTAGAATCTGGGAAGATGGAAATGCTAAGCATTCTTACAAAATAAATATAACAAAATATCTTAGTGACGGAAGTTTTGATTTATCTTTTGGTGAGGCAGGGGTTTTTTCTAAAATTTTTGAGAAGGATGTTGGTTTTATTCCACTTGATTTTGAAATCCAGGATAATCAAGTTTTTATTTTTGGTATGAAAAATGATTCTGTTATTCTTTCTAAAATTCATTCTTGGACTATGAAAAAAATTAATGAGGTTATTGAAATTTCAATTCCTTTTGTATTTGTTTATAATTTTTCATCAAATTATTTAAATGAATTTGAAATATTGAATCCTAATTTTAAAGAAACTTTTGTCAAATTTAATCGGTTTTTTATGAGAGATTATAGATTTTATAAGGACATTTTTGTTAATGGAAGAGATTATCCTTTTAAATTTTTCGGAAAATTTTATCTTAAATCTGATGGAAAAATTTTAACTTCTTTTTTTACAATTGATTCTTTTTTTAATGAAAGTTTTTTAGAATTTGAACAAAAATTCTTAGTTTCTAATAAACCGAAAAAGAGGCATCCTCCTTTTTCGGATAGTGATTCTTTTGTTTTGTTTAGTTCTAATGCTGAAGGGAATTTTGATACTGATTTTGGGAAGGATTATTTTTCTTCAAGTACTTATAAATCAGGGGGTCTTATGTATTCTCCTTATTATCACGATTCTCTTAAAAATGCATTTACTTTTTCAGGTCTTACTAATGCTAGATATAATAAAATCATTGAAACTTCTGATGGGGGTTTATTAATTGTTGGAAGTGCAATTACTGGTTTTGATTCTAAATCAGATTTTATGTTGATTAAGTTGGATTCTGATGGATTGATAGATACTTCTTTTGGAGAAGATGGAACAGGGTTTGTTATGATTAATTTTTTGTCTGGGTTTAGTGATATTGCTACAGATGCAGTGGTTGATTCTGATGGAAATATTCTTGTGGCGGGATATAGTTATCCTGGTGAGCAAGAAAAGAGAGAGCCATTAAATTATTTATCTGTTGCTAAGTTGTACTCAAATGGTTCTTTGGCTAATTGTTTTAAAGAGGATTCTTGTCAAGGTGGGGGAAAGATTCTCTCTGACTTTAATTCAGAGATGTATTTTGATAAGCTAGCTGGTTTAGATGATGAAGGAAATTTATTTGTAGTTGGGGAATCTGAAGGGAAATTAGTGAGAGTTAATCTTGAATCAATTGTTGTAGCACCAGAAAAAGAATGTTCTCTCCCAGAAAATTGCACAGCTGTTTTATATTGTGAAACATATTCTTGTGAGGAGGGAAGTTGTTCTTGTGTTGAATTTTATGAAGAGGATTTAGATGAAAATGGATTTGTAGATAATTCTGAAATTAATTTAGTTTTGAATAATTGGCTTTATGGAAGAGATTCAAGGTCTCAAGTTGTTGTTGCAAATATTTTAAATAAATGGTATAAAAAGGGGAAGTTTTTAATATGAAGAAAAAAATAAAAACTAGAAAGAGTAAAATAAAAAGTAAAACAAAATTAAAGAATAAAATTAAAATAAGGCAAAAGAATTTAATTATTTTGATGGGGATTGTTTTGTTAGTAGTATTGGTGATTGTTTTATTTAGTTTTTTAAGTAAACCTCTTTTGTTTTCAAATAGTGTAATTGTTAGGGATGTTGAGGATAAAAATTATTTAATTGGAGGGGATATTGTTGTTAATATAAGTGTTCCTGTCTCTGGAGAAATTTTGGTTTTAATTACAGAAGAAATACCTGAAGGAGTAGTTGTTACAGATACAGGAGGAGGAACTTTGGGGGATGATGGAAATTTAAGGTGGGCAATAATTAATGAGGAAGGAATTAGCCAGCAAGAAATTAGCTATACTCTAAAAATTAATTCTTTGGGTAATTATAATTTGGGAGGAGAGTATTCTTTTGGAGAAGATGTTGGGGTGACTGATTTAGGAGTTAGTTCTATTTTTGTTTGTAATCAAACTGAATGGGTGTGTGGAGATTATGGGGAATGTTTAGAAGACTCAAAAATCAAAGAATGTGTGAATGATTGTGGAGAGACAAAAATAGAGGTAAAGGGATGTTTTTCCTGTCAAGATGAATGTTCTACTGGAGGGAAAGAATGTGTTGGATTAGAACAATATAAAGAATGTGGGAATTATGATGAGGATTCTTGTTTGGAATGGAGTGATGATTTTTTAAGTTGTGATGCTACTGATTCTTGCGTAAATGGAAACTGTATCCCTCTTTGCACTTTGAGTCATTATAGAAAAGAATATCTAAATGATTGTAAGTCTTCAGGTAAGAGAAGGGTAATTTATACTAAAGAAGGTGTTTGTAGTGGAGGTGTAACTTTGCCTACTGAAGAAGATTGTATTTATCAAGCACCTGTTTGTGAATCTGAAACTTATTCTTCTTGGAGTGATTGTGATAGTTTAGGACAGCAGATTCGGTCTAAATCTAGTTCTCCTGATGGATGTGCAGAGCAACAAAGTTTACCAACTATTCAATCTTGTTTAGCTCCTTGTATTGACTCTGATTGGGTTTCTTCAGATGGAGATTGTTCAAGATCAGGAAAACTCACAAGAACTTGGACTCTTGTGGGCAATTGCAATAAAACTTTGGGTGTTGTAAAATCTTCAGAGCAAATTAATTGTGATTATCAGGCTCCTGAATGTGAATCTTATAATTATACTTCTTGGGGAGATTGTCTTATTTCTGGCATTAAAAGAAGGAAAGTAAAGACAAAGATTCCAAAAGATTGTGTTGGAGGAGAAAATCCTTTTTTAACTTCTGAATGTGAGTATAAAGAATGTGTTGAAGAGCAAAAGAAATTATGTTCTAATGTAGATAATGGTAAGATAGAAGGACATAAAGATATTTGTAATGAATCTGGTTTTTGGAGTGGGGAGAATACATGTAAGATTAATTGTAATGAAGGTTATTCTTTAATTGGACGAAGATGTTTAGAATCACAATTAGTTTCTAAAAGGAGAAACTCTTTAAATGAAAGTGATTTGATAAAACAAATTTTAGAAAATAAATTAGTTTTAAAAGATGATTTAGAACAAAGGATTTTATTGAAATTTAATAAAAATTTTCCTGATTTGAAAATTAAGATTAAGCGTTCACAAGTTTCTGAGGCTAAAGAATTTATTTTAATTGATGCTAAAAATATTTCTAATTCAACTAAGACAATTTATTTAGATGTTAAGAATTCTTCTTCAAATGGGATTTGTTTTGTTGATTCTGAAATTAATTTAAGTTCAAATTTAACTGATATTTTTTCTGGATGTGTGAAAATGAAGTGTCCTTCTACAAAAGGAAATTATGGATGTAAAGTTAATGAAAGTGTTTTTGAAATATCTGGTTTGAAACATTCTGCAGTTACAGAAGATTATTTGTATTGTGGAGATGGGGTTTGTACTGAAGGAGAGGGCTGTGCAGATTGTTCTTCTGATTGTGGTGCTTGTCCTATTGTTCAAGGAGGAGGCTCTGGTGGTGGGGGAGGCGGTGGAGGTGGAGGAGGCTCTGGAAGAGGTACAACAACTTTAACACAAATATTAAATAATTCTGGAGAAACAGATATTGATTCTAGTGGAGAAGAAGATTTTTCTGAAGAAGAAAGTGGTTCTACTGAAATTGTAGATGATTCTGAAGAAAATGGGTTTAATATCTTTTGGGTTTTTATTTCTGTTTTAGTTGTTTTAATTTTTGTTATTGGAATTATAATTGTTGTTATTCTAAAAAAGAAAAATTCTTTGGAAGTTGAGATTTAGAATTATCTTGTTTTGCAATTTATCTCATCATAATAGGTTCACTAAGAAAACTAAATGGCTTTAAAATTCTAGAATCAAAAATTCTTTCTTGATGTTCTCTTGAATATTGTTCCCAATCTTTGCTTAGTTTTTTGTTAAGAGGAGATATTTGTTGAGATAATCTTTTTCCTCTGTGTGATTCATAGTTATGAATAGTTATATTTGCTCCTACTAAAACTGGGTATGAGATAGCGCATGCTGTAGCTAATGTTCTAACAAATTTTCTAGTTGCTAAGCTTGGTTTCCAGTTAATTAATGGGTCTCTTTTAGAGCTTAGATAAAACTCACATTTACCTACTCTTAGTTTGTCATTGTGAGAAAGAGCAATCTCTTGTTCTTTGACTAGTTTATCATTTACATATGTTCCTTCTTCACTGTGGTCTGTATAATAAAGAACACCTTTCCTTGATTCAAAGGTTCCATGTTTTTTAGAAGCAATCATGCTTAAGGGGAATCTTCCAAAACAATCTTCTCCTCTTCCAATAATAACATTTTCTCCATCTGACAAAGTAGTTTCTGCTCGAACACCTTTCATGATTCCTTCATCTGTTTTTATATTTCCAGTAAGTGTTGGCAAGCCCTCATCTATTGCAGTATTGACAATTATTAATTTATGTTTCATTTATTTTAAGAGATCAGTTGGTTTATAAAGTTTACCATTAAAGAAGGGTTACAAAAATAAAGGAGGGTTTTGTAGAAATTTCATATGTAGAAATATCTTGTTTAGATTATAAAGATTGTTGTGTCTAGATTAAAACTAAAGCATAAAATAAAGCGAGCAAAGAGATTACTCCCAGAACTGCCCAGAGACTTAGTTTTCCAAAGAAGATTTTGTTCCCATCTAGGCTTGAATAGGGAATTAAGTTGAAGCAAGCATAGTAAATGCTTAGACGTGCTAAATCCGGAACATTGATTAAATAAGCTATGAACGCAAAGATTAGGTTCGCGGCTATTCCTATTGCAGCAATTAAGCCCATTGTTTCTTCAGTAATTTCAGAAAATTTGTAAAGGCTTTTCTTTTTGGTTCTGTATGTTTTTGGTTTTATTTCAAAGATTAAAGAAGCTAACCAGATGAAATTGCCCACACTTAGGACAGTTATTAGAATTGGAAGAAAAACACCTGCGGGAAAAGGCTTTTTGAAATACTTTTGTGGTTTGAATCCATATCTTTCTATTTCCCAAAGTTTTATTTCTATTTCAGATGAGAAGTAGTAGGCAATTATTTTTTTTGCAAAGATATTTACTAAGATAACTAAAAAGATTAGGGCAAGAGAATATAGGAGTAATTGCCAGGACCTGATTAGGCTGATTGTAAAAGCTAAGACAATTGAAATAGCAACAATTAGCCAAAACTCTTTTTTATGAATCATGTTTATATAAGATAATTATTTTTTATAAAGCTTTGTTTATTATTCTGAAAGTTGTTTTAATTAAGAGAAATCTTTATAAACAAGTTTAGTTTAGTTTTGATATGAAGATAAAAAAAGTGACTGATGCGATTAACACAAAAGTTTACACTGATTCAGGTGATTTTTTTGGAGAGATTGAAGAAGCTAATTTAACAGAGAATAAAATAGATTCATGGAGAATCAAGGTTGGAGGAGGAATGGCTTCTTTGATTGGTGGAGCAAGAGGAGTAATTATTCCACATAGTTTTGTTAAAGCAATTGGAGATATTTTTGTGATTAATCAAGCAACTTTGCCTACCCAAGAACAAAGTGAGGTAGTTGAAGTTCCTGAGGAATTAATTTAGAACCTTTTGTTAAAGAGGTTAATAAAAAGAGAGTTATAGTAACTTATTTAAAGGAAAAAATCTATAGATTAAGATGGTAGTTGAAGAAACAATTTTACAACATTGGATATTAACTAAGTTTGCGTTTCCGTTCTTTGTAATATTTTTTATAATCTATGCTCTTTTAGAGAAAACAAAAATCCTTGGAGACGATAAGCATCAGCTTAATGCAATGTTGTCTGCAGTTATTGGTTTGATTTTTGTGGGTGTTGCTTTTCCTAAACAGATTGTAGGGAACTTAATTTTGTTCTTGACTGTTGCAGTAGTTGTTATTTTTGTAGCTTTAATTTTATGGGGATTTACTTCTGGAGGAGAACTTGGAACAGACTTCTTGGAAAATAAAGGGCTTAAGTGGACTTTTGGAATTGTTATTTTCATTGCAATGATCATTGCTGTTCTTTGGTCAATGGGGATTCAAGGCGGGGCAATAGATCTTTTGTTTAGGCAAAGTTGGAGTGAGACTTTCTGGACAAATGTCGCGTTTATAGTTGTTATTGCAATTGCATTGGCTGTTGCTTTGAAAGGCGGAGATAGTGGCGGTAAAAAGAAAGATTAATTTTAAAATGAATTTTAAAAAGAGTTTGATTGTTTTGGTTGGGTTTTTTATTCTGTTCGGGTTTTTTGTTGGGGCAGAGATAATTAATCAAAAAGGGGACTTAATGGGAGAAGTCTCTATTGAAAAAGGATGGAATTTAATTGCTGGACTTGATGATAGAAAAATAGATTCTGATAGTGAGATTGGACTTTCAGATATCAAAGTAATATGGTCTTACTCGCCTTTTCAAAAAAAGTATCTTAGAGTGTATCCAAATCCAGAAGAAATAGTGGAAGAGGGAACAGATGAAGACTATCCTTTCACAAGTTCTATGTGGGTTTATTCTGAGAAAAAAGGAAAATTGAAATATCGGCTTAATGATGATGATCCATTTATTGAGGGGAGAGATTTATTTTCTGGTTGGAATTTTATAACAATCGCTCCTGAAATTATTGGAAAGTCTCTTCAAGAAATAAAGGGGACGTGCATTATTGAAAGTTCAGATGATGTTCAGTTTTGGTTAGCTGAAAGCCAGGAGTGGGATAGTAAAAGCGGTTTTCTTGATTTTTCTTTTGAAAGTAATTCTCTTGAGGGAAAAGGGATGGTTATTAAAGTTCCTTCAGATTGTAATTTGGGAACAACAAGTTCTGGAGATGAAATAGGAGTGCCGAGTTTGCCTGATGATGAAGAATGGCAATATGATTTTGAAATAAATGATTTGGATAATTTTGGAAGTTCTGCAAAGGCAGGCTCATCTTTTAACATAGAAATAGAGACTTCTGAATCAGATGGTTCTTATCCTGAAGACAGCGAGGGAATAACTACTCAGCTATATCTTTTTAGAAAAGAACCTCGAGAAACTGTTTTTGGAGGAAATCCAGAATATCTTGGTGGGGGAAGGTGGAGAATGGAAGGAACTTATCCAAGTGAGATTGGGGAATATGAACTACTGGTTTCTCTTTATTGTGGAGATTATGAAGAAATTTGTTATGAGCGTTATGGGGGGCACAATCAAAAAGATTTAAGTTTAGATCTAACTTTGAATTAAAATAATTAAGATGGAAACACAAGAAATAAATCAACAATCAGTGCAAGAACAGCCTAAAAAATCAAAAAAGTGGATTTGGATTTTAATAATTGTTTTGATTTTGTTGGGGATTGGATTATGGTTCTTATTAAGTGGAGATGGAAGTGGTTTATCTTTGGGAAGTTCAATTCCTAGTCCTCCGAGTTTGCCTAATTAATTTCCACCAAATCGTCTTTGTCTATCTGAAAATTCTTTAACTGCTTTTTGTAATTCTTTTGCATTAAAGTCTGGGAAATATTTATCGGTGAAATATAATTCAGAATAAGCTGCTTGGAGAGGCATGAAGCCACTTGTTCTTTTTTCTCCTGCCGGGCGTATTAATAAATCTACTGCGGGAATTCCTTTTGTATCTAAGGAATTCATTAAATCTTGTTCAGTTATTTGTTTTTGTCCTGATTTTAAAAGCTTATTTGTGGCCCTTAGGACTTCATCTACTCCTCCGTAATCTAAACAAAGTTGGATGTGTAGTTCGTTAAAATCTTTTGTTTGTTCTTCAAGTTCTTGTATTTCTTTTAGAAGTTCTTTTGGAAGTCTATCTTTTCTTCCAATATGTTTGAAACATATTTTGTAACTTTCTGCATCTTTCTTGAATTTTTTAATTGATTTTAAAATTACCTCAAAAACATCTTTTATTTCCTTGGGATCTCTTTTCCAGTTTTCAGTTGAGAAACCCCATGCAGAGAGATACTTTATCCCAAGACGTGTTGCTTCTTTGAATAGTTCCTCAAAGTTTCCATAATTTCCTGCTTTGTAATACCCAAAGCTTGCAGTCATTCCTTTTTCTTTTGCCCATCTTCTATTTCCATCTAAAATTATTGCAACGTGGTTGGGGATGTTTTCTGGTTTTGGCTTTGCAATTGTCTTATACAGATTCATAAAAGATTTTGCCTGATCTTTTATGAAACCATCCTGGGTTATTATCTTAAAGTCTTCAAGTTGTTTTTCTATTTTTGTTAATTCGTAGTTGAGATTAGTTATCTTTGAGAAACCGGGGTTTTCATGCAAGAAAGTTAGGAATTTGTTTATCTCTGTTTTTTTTGATTGAGCAATTATTGTGGTTGTTCCGTCTGGTTCGTTTAGAACAAAACCAGTTAATTTATTTTCTTCTGCGAAATCTCTTATTGCTCTTCTTAGCCCAACTCCTTGAACACGGCCTTTTAGTTTTATATGTATTTCTTCCATCTTTTATTTAATTTCAAATGTCTTTTAAAGCTTATGTATGTTTTTTGTTGATTATGTAAATATTCATGGAAAGAAAAAAGCCGATTGGATTTCTAAAGAAATCTTTATAAAGATGTTTTTCTTGGATAAGATATGCTATTAAAAGGGATGATGTTGGCTACTGCTACTGCTTTTGAATCAAATAGTATTGGAGATGTTCTTACCCAGTGGGAAGCAGCTGGATTTTTTACTTATATAATTCCTTTTTTACTTATTTTTGCCTTGGTTTTTGGTATTTTAAGTAGAATGAAAATTTTTCCTGAGAAGAAATCTATCTCTGCAATTATTGCTTTGGCAGTTGCCTTAATGGCTTTGCAGTTTCCAATGGTTTCTGAGTTTTTTAGAGAATTATTCCCTCGTTTAGGTATTGGGTTGGGAATTATCTTATTGCTTTTAATTGCAATTGGTATGTTCATGAAGCCAGACACTGGTTTACCTTACTTGGTTGGATTTTTGGTTTTTATTGTTGTCTTAGTTAAAACTTTTGGAGCAGTTGGTTGGGCAACAGGAGCTTATTGGGATGATCATTGGCCACTAATTATTGGAGTTGTATTTGTCCTTATTGTAATTAGCATGGTTGTTACAGATAAAGAGAAAGATAAAAAGAAGTCTGTGCTTGAGAAGATGCTAGAATCTGCTGGCGATGATTAATTTTTTATTAAAAATTATTTTTTAGATTTTCTTTTCTTAGTTTTTGTTTCTGGTTTAGAAGAAGCATGTTTTTTATGAACTTTTCTTACAGAGTTTTCTATTAAGTTCATTTCTTTCTTTATTGAATTAAGATCTTTACCATAGGAGCCAACTTTATCTAATACAGATAGCTGTAGTTTATCTATGATGTTTTCTATTTGTTTAAGTCTTGTTTCTATGTGGTCTAGTTTTACTTGGTTGATTGTTTTTATTTCATTTAGTTCGTCTTGTTTTTTCTGAAACTTTTTTATTTTATCTTCAAATACTTGCTGAGCTAGTTCAATAATTGTGTTTGAATCTGCACCATAGCTGCTTTCTCCTCCCCCGCTATCCTCAAAGCCTTCTTGTTGAGGATAGTATTCTTGCTGTGCTCCTAGTTGTTGAGGGGGTTGCATTTCTTGTGTCTGAGGAGTATATTGTGCTTGCATGTTTTGTGCTGGTGCTCCTTGTGGCGGAGCTTGTTGAGAATCCATAACTGAAGCTTGCATTTGGTCTGCTCCTCCTTGTGGCGGAGCTTGCTGTGTTTGAGGTGCTTGAGCAGGATCTCCTGCAACAGCGTTTTTTACCTGTGCTTGATTTAATGCAGTACTTATTTCCCCTGGAGAAACTCCTTGTTGCTGTAAGGTGCCTACTATTTCTTGGTCATTCATTCCCTGAGCTTTTAGTTGCATTATTTGATCTAGCGTTCCCATCTTATCTCATCATTTTTATTTGTTTTGCTAATAATTCTAAGTCTTCTTTTTTTGCGAATTTTGTCATTTCAGTTGAAGCTGTTTCTAAAAACTTTATTAGCCTCACCATGTTTTGTTTTAATGAGGTAACTTCTTTTTTTATCTCAAGCAAATCTTGAGTTGTTTGTTCTTTAATTTCAACAAGATTCTCACCTATTAAAAGTAATCTGTCTTTAAGAATTCTTTGTTTTTCTTCCACATCACTTAAACTTGTGTTGGGAGTTCCATATTGATTAGAATAATTCACCTCTTGACCTTCCATGTTAAATTATAGTTTAAAGGGTTTTTATTTGTTTTGATGGGAGGTATACAAAACATTTTAAACTTATTTCTCTTTAATTTTTTATGCAATTTAAAGCAAATGTAAAATTTCCATTAAACTGCATTTTAAATGAGGAAAAATAAAAATGCAGTTTAAAGAGGGCACGCAACTTTATTCATATGAAGTTCGGAAAGAGGGAGGAGAGGATGTTATTTATATTAATTATCTTGGTGCGCCGAGTGTGCCTAGTTTGGCTGATTCAGCAGAGGTTATGGCACGGACAGTTGATGTTCTTATTGAAAACCCAAATGTTTCTCGGATTGTCTATTCGCAACAGAAAAATTATAATTATGATTTAAAAGAAACAACTTATCTTTTAGAGCTTGCGCAACTTTATGTTTTTTTAATTAAGCAGGAGAAGGTTTTGACACAAGAAAAACTGATGACAACACCTGAATGCCAGAATTTTTTCTCACAGAGATATAATTCTGTTTTTAGTTTTTTGTATTTATTAAAACAAGATCCTATTGCGGGCTATGCTGAGCTTAAGAAAATAATTATGGAAGCTAAGGTTGATTTGGAAAAAGTTCCAACTGAGTGCAAGCCAGGACAAAATAATTATATTAATTTTTTAGAGAGAATTTCTGGCTTGTTTGAACAAACTAGCTTGATGAAAGAGGCTTTGAGTTATTTGGATGATTATCGGAGAGGAAGTAGAGAAATTTATCATAGATTTTTTAGGCCAGATATTATTCCAAATTTTACTTTTACTAGGTTGGTTGCAGATTTGCCTAAGGATTCAGAGATTGTTGACCAATATAATATTGGAAAGGGGCATGAAGAATCGCTTGTTACAATTCTGAAGAAGAAAGATGAGGCGAAGTTTATTTATCATTTGAGTCCACCCGAGAATAATTTAAGTGAAGCTCATAATATGCTATTAAATCTTGCTAGAGGGGTTTTAATTGAGCATCAGCCTAAAGCAGAAGAGTTTACAGACACAGAAAGGATTCGGCAAGTGTTTTTTAATATTTCAAAAGATCTTGTTCAAGATCTGGCAACTAACAAAGGAATGAAGTTAGATTATGGAGATCTGAATAAGTTAGCTACTATTTTGGTGAGACACACGATTGGATTTGGTTTAATTGAGATTTTGTTGCAAGATAATAAGCTTCAAGATATTATGCTGAATGCGCCTATTCCTAGAACAAAGATTTTTTTGAGGCACCAGCAGTTTGATGAATGTGTTACAAATATTATGCCGAGTCAGGAAGATGTTGGTTCATGGGCTGCGAAGTTTAGAATGATTTCAGGAAGACCTTTGGATGAGGCTAATCCTATTTTAGATACTCAACTTGAGATTGGAAATTATCGGGCAAGGGTTGCTATTATTCAACAGCCACTTAGTCCAGATGGATTGGCATATGCAATTAGAAGACACAGGGAAGAGCCTTGGACATTGCCCTTGTTTATAAAAAATAAGTTTCTTAATTCAACTGCCGCAGGGGTGTTGAGCTTTTTAATAGATGGTTCAAGAACAATGTTGGTTGCAGGAACTAGAAGCTCAGGGAAGACTTCTTTGCTTGGAAGTTTAATGTTAGAAATTATTCCAAAGTATAGGGTTATTGTTCTAGAAGATACTTTAGAGTTGCCTGTTGAAAGTATGAGGAAACTGGACTATGATATTTTAAGAATGAAAGTTCGGAGTGCTTTGTTAAAAACAACTAATGAGGTTGAAGCTGCTGAAGGTATTCGAACATCATTGCGTTTGGGAGATTCTTCTTTAATAGTTGGAGAAATTAGGTCTGGAGAAGCTAAAGCACTTTATGAAGCAATGAGAGTTGGTGCTTTGGCAAATGTTGTGGCAGGTACAATTCACGGGGCTAGTCCTTATGGTGTTTTTGATAGGGTAGTTAATGATTTGGAAGTTCCAGCAACTTCTTTTAAAGCAACAGATATAATTGCAGTTGCAAATCCAGTTAAATCTCCTGATGGAATGCATTCTTGGAAAAGGTTGATGCAGATTGCAGAAGTTAGGAAGCATTGGACTAAAGATCCTTTGGAGGAAAAAGGTTTTGTGGATTTGATGAAGTATAATGTTGAGAAAGATGAACTTGAAGTTACAGATGATTTGATTAATGGGGATTCAGAAGTTTTGAAAGATATTGCAGGGAATGTTAAAGGTTGGGCTGGAAACTGGGACGCTGTTTGGGATAATATTATGTTGAGGGCGAAGGTGAAGGAAGAGATTGTTAAAGTTGCTAAGCAAACTAAAGATCCCTCTATTTTAGAAGCTCCTTTTAATGTTTTGTCAAATGATTCTTTTCATAAAATTTCAGATAAAATTTCTCAGGAAGTTGGGTTGCCTGAATCTGAAAGAGTTTTTGAAGATTGGAAAAAGTGGCTTAATCAAAAGGTTAAGGGAAGAAAAATTTGAGCCAGCATCACCTTCGGCGGGAATGGTTGGGGAGAGAGTTAAGGGGCGGAGTTTGTAGGAATTTTTTTAAGAAGTTGTTTTCTATGAAACTTAAAATTTCTATTTTTTGTGGAGATTCCTAGACAGATCTTTGTTTTGTTGATTTCACCCATAATTTTCATTCCTAATATAAGTTCTCCATTTGGCATATTTAATTCCCAATCAAACTTTTTTCCTAAAAACTTTTCTACTTTTGATAATAGTTCTTTTGGATTTAAATCTGTATCAATATCTATTTGGAAATGTGGGCTCCACTTATCTTCTAAGGAATTTCTTTTTGTTAGGACAATCTAAAATAGAGGGCATTGAATTTCCTTTAGGTTCCCTAAATAATACCAGTTCACATATTGATTATCTGAAATTTCCTCATAAAGGTTAAATTGGGAATAATTGATCTGCGGGAAATATTTTTTTATTTCTTTTTTAGGGTTTTTGCAATTATATCCAATTCCTACATGATTGAGACGAATGATTCTTTTTGAGATATTTTTTAAAAATCTTTTTATCTTTTCTTGTTTAAGAGTATTGTTTTTTATTTCTTTTTTTAATATTATCTTTTCTTGGAGGTTTTTTGTTTTTAAGACATAGAGAGAATTTGGGGTAATTGAAAATAGTTCATCCTCTGATGATTTAATTTTAATGTTATTTTTCTCTTTTTTGAGATATTTTTTTATGTTTGGTTTTTTTATTTTTTCAATTTCCTTAAGAATTTCAATAATTTCTTGATTTATTTCCATTTTTTGTTTTAGTCCTCAATGTATTATATTTTTTTGTTATTTAAATCTTTTTTTATTTTGTAAACTTTTTCGGCGTCTTTTAGGATTTCTGTATCTATTTCTTCTATAAACATTTCTTCTTTATTATGGTTTAATTTTCTTATTGCTCCCTTAAACGGGATTGTTATTTGAGAATGGCCTATCAATGTGTCTGGATATTTTTCTAGTTCTAATTTTCCTGCTGCATTGCAATATACTATTGCTACTTCATTTTCAAAAGCCCTCGCACTACAAACAGAATCAACTAGTTTTATTTCTGAGTTTTTATCATGAGAATTTCCTATTTTTCCTGCATCACCATAACACCAATAACTTGGGCAAAAAATTATTTTTACATTATTTTTTATCATTTCATTGAAAATTTTTGGAAACATTAAATCCCAACAAATTATTAGTCCGAACTTTCCGAATTTTGTGTTAAATATTGAAATTTCCTTTCCTGGGGAAATATAACTTCTTTCAGGATGCCAGAGATTTATTTTTCTGTATTTTGTTTTTATTTTTCCTGTTGATTCAATATAATAGGATGTATTGTATAGATGGCGTTTATCTTTTTCAATTACTGAGCCAGGAATAATATCTATGTGGTATCTTTTTGCCAATGCCTGAAAGTGTTTTTTATATTTATTTTCTTTATCTGCGAATTCTATGTTTTTAACTAATGGATCTGTTATAAAATCTTCTGGAAAGATTATAATCTGTGCTCCTTTCCTACTTGCTTTTTTAATAAAACTTTCTGCTTTTTTTAGATTTATTTTTGGCGAAAGTCTTTTAATTTTAAATTGAACTACTGCTATTTTGATTTTCATTTTTCTTTATACTTTGAGTATTATTTACTTAACAATAGTAACATACATAAACTATATATGTTTTCTGTAGAAGATGAAGTCCTCGTTACGTTAAGTTTATAAGTATATCTTAATAATTAAGGTAAAGATAAAATGCCAAAGAATTCCCCTCTTAAATCACGTGTATTAGATGAGAAAGATAAGAAGATTCTTATGTTGCTTCAAGAGGATGCAAGGATGCAGTTAAAAGATATTTCTAAGAAGGTTAGGTTAAATATTGACAGTGTGCATAAGAGGATTAAAGAGATGAAAAGAAAAGAACTTTTTTCTCTTAGGGCAGAAGTTAACCCAAGGAAGATTGGTTTTCCAATTGTTGCAGATATTAAAATTAAATTGAAAAATGTGAGCGAAGTAGAAAGAGAGAAATTTATTAAATATCTCCAGGGACATAAGAGTGTTACGACTCTTCTTGCTGTTATGGGAGATTATGATTTTACATGTGTTTTAATTGCAAAAGATGGAGATGATCTTGAAAAGACTTCTACGCAGATAAGACAAAAATTTAAAGAGCTTATCTTGGAGTGGAAAGGCTTATTAGTATTAAAGACATATAAATTTGAGGAGTATGATTTGTTATAGTTCCTAATCAAATGATAATATTTATAAACACTTGGAACATATCTGTTACATATGGAACAAAAAGATTATTCTCTTGAGATTGTAAATCTTTTGTTGAAAGAGAAGTTGCATGTGCGAGCATTGGCTAAAAAATTAAATACTAATCACATGACTATTTCTAGAAAGATTAAAATTCTTTTAGAGGAAAATGTGGTTGATTTTAAAGAGCAAGGAAAAAATAATATTTATTTTTTGAAAAATAATTCGGAGGCAAAGTCTTTTGTATTTATTGCAGAGAACTATAAATTAAAACAGCTTTTAAAAAAACATCCTCCTTTGAGACAGATTATTGAAAAGATTCAGGTCAATAACAAAATTAAGTTAGCAATTATATTTGGAAGTTATGCAAAGGGGCTTGCTAAGAAAACAAGTGATGTTGATGTGTATATTGAGACCCAAAATTTGGGATTGAAAAAAGAACTTGAAATGAAGGATTCAATGTTAAGTATTAAAATAGGAAAATATAATAAGTCTAGTTTGCTGATAAAGGAGATTGAAAAAAATCATGTTATAATAAAGGGGGTGGAAAAATTTTATGAAAAATCGGGATTTTTTGAAAATAATAATTAAGCAAAATAAACTTGAAATTATTGAAGAGAGTGAAGAAGTAGGTAGGTCTTATTTGGGAAAGTCTGAGAGTAATTTGATTTCTGCTAAACTTTTATTTGAGAATAATTTATTTGAGGAGGCAGTTTCTTTGGCCTATTATAGTATGTATAATTTGGTTATGTCTTTATTTTATAGAGTGGGAATTAAGTGTGAAAATCATTCTGCCTCAGTATTTTTATTGAAGGATATTTTTGAATTAGATAATAGTTCACTTTTTTTTGCGAAGAAAGAGAGATTAGATAAACAATATTATACTGATTTTATTATTAAGAAAGAGGAAGTTAAAGAGTTAATTCAAATAGCAGAAGATTTTAATAAAAATATTTTGGGTTTTATTGCTAAATTGGATGCAGGAAAAGTTAAATTATATAGAAGTAAATTTTTGGAGTTATTAGGGGGATTAAAGAGGTGTATAAAATGAATTCAAAGGATTTTCTAGGCAAACTAAAATCAAAGATTTTGTATAAGTCATTTTTAATGGAGGAAGTTAAAAATGCCTAAGCCAAATGTGCAAGATATATTGAATAAATATAGTTCGCAGATAAGGAGTAAAATTAATGGTTCAACTTCTTCGCAAAGTCAGGATTATTTGAAGTTTCGGGCAGAGATGATTCCTGTTTTTACTCGTTATGAAAAATGGTGCCATAGTCTTGGGCAGATAATTAAGTTGAAAGTTTCGGAGAAAGATCGAGTTGAGATGAAGCGACACCTTGATATTGCTCATTTAAATGTTGAACCGTGGCAGGCACTTGGTTTAAGTATGATGGCATTTGTTGCTGTTTTTGTTTTAGGTTTGTTGCTTTCAGTAGGAACTGCTTTGATTAAAGGAAGTGTTGGGGCTTTTCCTTGGCTGTTCTTTTTCTTAAGTATGATTTTGTCTTTGTTTTTGTTTTATTTTGTTAAAGGCTATCCAAGAAGAATTGCAAATCAATGGAGATTAAAAGCGTCTAGTCAGATGGTTCCGGCTATTTTGTACATTGTTGTTTATATGAGGCACACGCCTAATTTTGAGAAAGCTGTTTCCTTTGCGGCAGATAATCTTCAGCCACCTTTGGCCCTTGATTTGAAAAAGGTTTTCTATAATGTGCAACTTGGAAAGTTTTCAACTTTGAAAGAGAGTTTAGATAATTATCTTGAAACGTGGAGAGATTATTCAACTGAATTTATCGAAGCTTTTCACTTAATTGAAGGAAGTTTGTTTGAGCCAAGTAATGATAGAAGAATTTCAACCTTGGAGAAAGCTTTGCAAGTAGTTCTTGATGGAGTTTATGATAAGATGTTGAGGTTTACACATAATGTTCGAAGTCCTTTGACAAATGTTTATATGCTTGGGGTTGTGCTTCCTACTTTAGGTTTGGCTTTGTTACCTTTGGCCTCTGCGATGATTGGAGACTTTTTGAAATGGCATCATGTTTTTATTTTGTTTAATTTGATTGTTCCTTTTCTTGTATTTTATTTAACAGATAAAATTATGTTGTTGAGGCCTGGAGGTTATGGTGAGACAGAATTTTTGGAAAGAAATCCTTTGTATTCCAAGTATAAATCTAAAAAATCTTATGTGACTGCTTTTTTAATTTGTTTACCGCTTTTGATAATTGGTTTTTTGCCTTTAATTTTTCAGTTTACTCCTCTTCCTGATTGGGTTGGGTTGCAGCAAGATTATGCTTTTAGTGATTTTGGTTTGACTTTTTTTGGAGATTCTAAATTATTTGGTTTTGTTGAAGCAGGTTCAGGGGTTTCAGGTCCTTTTGGAATGGGAGCTTTGCTTTTGGGAATGTTTATTCCTTTGGGGATTGCTTTGTTTTTTTCTTTAGGAGCGAGATCTAGAACAAAAGAATTAATTAAAGAAAGAGAGAAAACTCGACAGCTTGAGACAGAATTTAATAATTCGCTTTTTCAATTAGGAAATAGAATTGGAAATGGAACTCCTCCTGAGCTTGTCTTTAGTAGAGTTGCAGAATCTTCAAAAGGTTTGATGACAGAGGATTTTTTCAAGAGAGTTAATTATAATATTCAGCAGATGGGGATGAGTGTGGAAAATGCTATTTTTGATGAGAGGAGAGGAGCAATTAGTTATTATCCTTCTGATTTGATTGCAACAAGTATGAGGATTTTGGTTGAGTCTGCGAAGAAAGGTTTGAGAGTTGCAGCTGTTAGTTTGATGAGTATTTCAGAATATGTTAAAAATATACAGAAGATTACTTCCCGGCTTAGAGATATGTTGGCAGAGATTGTTTCAGATATGAAATCTAATATGACTTTTCTTGCACCTTTACTTTCAGGAGTTGTTGTTGGTTTAGCTGCGATGATAACTGCGATTTTGATGAAGTTGAACCTAGCAGAACTTGCAGGTTCAGATACAGTGGGATTAGGAAACCTAGAAACTATTTTGAATATTTTTGATCTAACTAAAATGATTCCTCCTTATTATTTGCAGATAGCAATTGGAATTTACATTATCCAAGTTATATTTATTTTAACTTCGACTTTGGTTGTTGTTGATTCAGGAGAGGATAAACTTGAGAAAACAAATAAGATCGGAAAGAATTTGGTTCGTGGAGTTGTTTTGTATTTTATAACAGCTGCTATGGCAACTTTCTTGTTGTTTATATTAACTTCAATTGTATTGGGGAACTTGTAATGATGATCTGGGGGAAAAAAGCCCAAGGATTAAGTACTAACGCAATTGTTTTGATTGTGTTGGCTGTTGTAGTTTTAGTTATTTTAATTGTTGGATTTACTTTGGGTTGGAGTAAGTTTGCTCCATGGCTTGGGGGGGACAATGTAGATGATGTTGTTCAACAATGTAATGTTGCATGTTCAACTGCAAAGACATATGATTATTGCAAAAAGGTAAGAGATGTCCGACTGGATGAGGGAGATTTGCAGGGGAAGTGTGTTGGTTTTGCAGAGACTAAGTCTGAGTGGGGATTCAAGAAATGCGATTCTTTAAAATGTGATCCAGAAGATGAAAATGTCCGGGTTATTGAAGGAGATTTGGTTTTATATGCTTTAAGTTCACACATCAATATTACAAAAGAGAAGCAAAATTTAACTGAAATTAAGGAGAAGTTTAATATTCCTGAAAAATTTTGTTATTGGAAATCCTTACAAAAAGTTTATTTGAAGTTATGCCCTAATTTTGATGAGTATACAATAAAGAAGATTTTTGATGCTAAGAAAAATTATCGGGAAGATCATAACACTAGGTGGGCAACTTTGAATTATGATTGGGATTATTGTGTTGAGATTGTTTTTGATTATGATCTTTGGGATGAAAAAATGAAAAATTTGGTCTTAGATGCAGGGGGAGCATATTCTCCTTCTGAAAAAAAGTTTTATTTAAATCCCCATGTTGTTTGGAAAGCAAGACTAATAGAAAGTGCAATTTATCATGAGGCATTTCATTCACTACAGAAAAGAGTTCATGGAGATTTGAATTCTAAGGAAACTCATTTGGGAGAGGGAAAGAAATATTCTGGGAGAAGATCTTCAGTAGATCCTAAAAAATATTTGGAAGATCCGGTTGAGGCCAAGGATTTTATTGAAGAAAGTATGGCAAAGAAATATTGTACTTCACTTAAAGATATGGGGCTTGCAAAAAATACTACTTTGGTAAAAGAATTTTATGAGGTTAGGGCGGAGTATCATAAGCTTCTTGACGAGCATCCGAAATTAGAATGGACTAAGGGGTCTGTAGTGAGAAATAAAGCAGATGAATTGGAGGCAGTTGCAAAAAAAGTAATTAAGTTTAGGGATGGTATAAAATTTGTCTCAGAAGATTGTTATGAAAGGGAGGAGCTTTCTCAGAAGTCTAAGCTTGATTATATTATCTTGGTTTTAAGGGAGTGGATTGTAGATATTGAGTTGGATCCAGACCATGCAACCCGTTTGGTTGATGGACTTGAAAGCATTTATCATGAAGCTAACTTAATTGCAACTGAAACACAAAGTAAGGGCTATGTTGGAAAGAAGAATGAAATAGATCCCAGATTATCTGAAATACAAAGGTGGTGGTTGGAAAAAACTTCTCCTGAATGTGAAATTATATACACTCCAGAAAGAGCAGAATTTGTTTTGAAGGAATTTTTAGGTGCTGAAAATCTTAAGGGGTATTATCTTCATGTCCAACTTGAACTTAAGAATCTTTTATTGCAATATGAAGGAACAGAATATGAAGACGATATTTTTGAAGCCTTTAAGGAGAGGATGCCTGGCCTTGCATATGAAGCAAATCCTGAATTTGCAGAAGAGGTAAGTAGAACAGTTTAACTAAAGATTTATAATGATAAAATGAGTATTAATAAAATGAAAAAGAGAGGGATTGTGACAGAATATCTTCCATGGATTTTGATTGCGTTGGCGGTACTTGCAGTGGTTATGATTTCTGTTTTTATTTTAAAGGGGAAGGGGATTTCTTTAGTTGATTCAATTAAAAATATGACAATGGGAAGATGATAGGAATAGGACAATTAATTAAGATCTTGATTGGAATTTTTGTAGTTGTGGCTGTTATTATTTGGCTTGCGACGTCTTCTGGTTTTGATTTTTTTGAAGGTTTACCTGATGGAACAGATGTTGGGGGAGATGCTGGGTTTCAAGGAGGAAATTCGGGGATAGAGAAAGAAATTGAAGTTAGAAGTTGTAGTGATTGTGGGACTGGATTGTCTTGTACTAAAGAAAAATGTGAGGATGAAATTGGGGGGGAAAGAAAGAAAAATAATTTGAAGGGTTGTAGTTTTAGTCAAACTTTTCGTGCTTCTGATTATAGTCGTACACCAAATAACCTTTGTGAAGATAAAGAGGAAGTGGCATGTGATATAGATACCCCTATGCCAGGATGTTAAATATTTAAAATGAAAAATAAAAACGCTTTTTTACTTGCTGAAGCAACATTAAAGATAGTTATTGCGTTAATTGCATTATTAATTTTGGTTGGGTTTTTAGGTTCACTTTATTATAATAATGCGAAGAATAAAGATCTTGAAACAGCTAAGGCTACTTTGGGCTCATTAGATAAATGGTTAGGAGAAGGAATGGGGGGAGAGGATTTGGAGGTTCGTGGACCAGCTGCGATTAAAAAATGGTATATTTCATCTTGGCCGTATGGGGATATAAGGCCTAAAACTTGTTCTAATCTCGGATGGGAAAGTTGTATTTGTATTTGCAAAAATGCAGGAAAACATTTGTTGGATATGGTTTCTGTTACTCCAAAAGGAATGGCAAATGACTGTGATGGTTTGGGGGTTTGTATAGAAAGCTCTGATAAAATTATTGTTGGTACAGAAGAAGATCAAAGACCAATAAATATTGTTGTTTCAAAAAACAAATTGATGAAACTGAAGAAGATTAATCAAGAAGATAGAATAAAGATAATAAAATTGTAACTAAATCAAATTGGTTCATAACATGCCTTTTTCTAATTCTGTAATTACTTTTTCTGGGCCAATTATTCCTTTGTCTGTTACTTCAAAAAATTGGTGTCTTTTTGCATATTGTAGAAAAGATCTTTCTGTGTTTTTTGCTGCTTCAGGATTTGTATTTCTTTCTTTTGCATGATTTGGAACAAAAGGGAAAACTAGAACAGCATTTGCCGGATCATATAGGATACTTCTTCTTTTCTCTTCTACAAATTTAGTGGCTGTAGTTAAACATTGTTCTTGTGTTTTAAATTTGAAAATCCAAAGGTAAAAATCCAAGCCCTCTTCTCTTTCTTCAAAGGGGGCTATATCATAAGCTACCATTTGATAGGCTGTTATTCCTCTTCGACCTTTTTTTGCTCTCATTTTAGCGAAGTCGGTTGCCTTTGCTTTAAAAGGATTTTCTTTTTTTGGGGAGAATTCTTTCGGAGTAAGTCTTGCATTTTCTAATTCATCTCCTTGTAAAAAATATTCGCTTATTATTTTTGTTGGCTGTGCTTTTGCTGGATGGTTTATTTCTGGAGTATCATATCCTTCAGGTTCTTCTTTAGCTTGTTCGTCTGGAGAATAAGAAAGTTCTCCTCTTGCAACAGCAGAAGGGTTTCTTGCGATGGCCAGAGCTTTATCATAATCAGTTGGAAGTTTGCCTCTTGAAATTTTTTTTACATCTTCCTTGAGAACTTTTTTGATCGCGTCAGCTTCCTCTTTCCCTGTGAGTTTTTTAACTAATTCGCAACCAGTTGTTAGAATTAAGCTACCTGTAACTAAAGGGATCTGCGCTATTCTGGCTAGTCTGCTCCAACCACCCCTCCGAGGGTCTTGTTCCATAAAAATAAGTGTTTTTAGGGGAATTTAAGGTTTTCGGTTGAGGGTTTTGTAAAGATTTATTAAGGTTATTTTGTTTAGTTTAAAATGGAAGAGGTGCTTGTGAAAAGAATTATTTTAATTGCATTTGCAGTTATTGCTTTTGCAGCAATGGTTTACATGGTTGTTAGGTTAGGGGGGAAAGGTTGATGAAAAGAAAGTCTTGTTTTAAGAAAGTTCGAGGAGAGATTACAACTAAGCAACTTGTTTCAATTATTATTTTGATTGTTAGTTTTGTTGTAATTTTGTTTTTGATTATGAGATTAGACTTAGGAGAGACAAGTGTAAAAGAGATTTGCCATAATTCTGTTGTTTTAAAAGCAAAAAATCCTGCCGGGGGTTTGACAGGAGGAGATTTTGATTGTAAGACTAGTTATGTTTGTATTTCAGGAGGAGAAGACTGTGAGGATTTTGTTTATGATGTTAAACTTAAAGTTGATGTTGAGAAAAAGAATGAGATTTTGAAGATTCTTGCAGAAGAGATGGCTGATTGTTGGTGGATGTTTGGAGAAGGAGAGTTAAATTTGGGAGGTGCAAGCCGTAAGAACCAATGCGCTATTTGCAGTCAAATTAAATTTGATAAAAAACTTCAAGAAAAGGAAATTACTTATGGGGATTTAAGAGAATATTTGTTTGCTGAGAATATCGCCCATGGTTTAAGTGGAGATGATTTTAAATCTCATAAAAATATTTTGGATGGAGAAAGATACTCTGTTGTAACTGGTTTTAATACTGATGTGGGAAAGGATACTTTTTATCCTCCTGTTTTAGTTGATTTGAATAGTGCTGAAGTTAAAAAGAAGATAAATTGCAATACTTTTGATGTTGCTAGAGCCTAATCTAAAATGAGAGAGATATTAAATAAGAGAGCAAATATTTTGACAGAGAATATTGTTTTTATTTTTATTAATGTTGCTTTTCTTGCGATTATACTTTTGTTTTTGTTTTCAAGGATGTCTGGTTCTGCAGGAATTGAAGAAAGATATGCCAAGCAACTTGCAATGATTATTGATGCTTCTAAACCAGGAATGGAGATTTATAATGAGATGACAAAGGCAATTGATAAAGCAGAGGATAATGACTTTCCTTTGAAGAAGATTGTAACTATTTCAGGAAATATTGTTACTGTTCGACTAAAGGAAGGAGCAGGATCGTCTTATAGTTTTTTTAATGATGTGGATGTTAATGTTAATTTTGTAAGTAAAGAGGGGGGTTATTATTTTGTAATTAAAGAAAAATGAAATTGAAAAAAATGAATAAGGTTGGAACAGAGAAGATACTTGCAATATATTGGTTTGCTGTTTTGTTTATCGTAGCTGCTGCAGTAGTTTATATGGCTGTGGCTTTTTATGGGAAGCCGTATGATGTCCGAGATATTGAAGTTAATTTGTTAATTAATCAAGTTGTAGATTGTATGGTTGATGCTGGTTATTATAATGGAAAGAATTTGAATTTGTGTAATTTGAATTTTGATGTTGAGAAATTTGAAGAATGGAGTTCAGAAAAAGGGAAGGAAGAATATTATGTAGAAGTCAGTGTGTGTGGTTTTGAGTTGGAAAAAGGGGTGGTTGGTTGTGATGATCCGGTTCCAATTGGGAATTCTATTTTAAAACAAGATTGTGAAATTCAGAATGGAGGAAACTTTTCTGTTTGCTTGGAAAAAAGTGTTTATACTATTGAGAAGGGGGGGGCTCAGAAAATAATTAAAATTTTTGCAGGAGTGAGGAAGACTGAAAAAAATGTTCAATAAAAAAGCAGCAATAGGAGAAACAATGACTTGGGTAGTCGCAACTTTAGTTATCGTTGTTATCTTGGGTTTCTCAATTTTTTATGTTAGTTTGGGTTGGAATGGGGGAAAGGAAATTACAATTAAAGATTCTAATAAACAGATTAGGGATGTTGCTGCAGGACAAACATTTTTGGCATATCTTTTGAGTAAGAATGACGGGGGGGAAATGATTTTTCAGGGAATTTTAGATACAGAGAATATTTTTGAATATCATAAGGGTGCGAATGTTGTTTTGGGAAAGAAAATTTTTAAGGAAATTTATTCTGAAGATTATCCGGATTTAAAATATTTTATTGTGGTGGAGGTTACCAATAAAGATTATCTTCCCAAGTTAGAAGATAGTCTTGATTCTTTTTCAAATATTAATCCTGGAAATTTAAATTTTGGAACGGGGAGAGTTGATACAAATTATCCTTCTGGGAAGGGGCATTTTTTTAAAGAATTTGTTCCTTTTGAGGTTGAAGGTAAAAAAATGAAAGTTATTGAAATGGGAATGGCAAAAAAATGAAAGCAATTTTAAAAAATAAAAAAGGGGATGTGCCTGTGATGGTTTTGGTAATTGGGGTTTTAGCAATATGCGGTTTAGCAATTATGAGTTTTTCAATTAATATTGGAAATGCAAGAAGTACTTTTTCTGGAGTTTCAATTGTGGAGAAAGCAAGTTTTGAGATTGAGAAATATAATTTTTATAATCTTGATGAGATAGATCCCAATGTTGATGATGTAAAAACTTTTTTTGATATAAAAAGAGATAAAGAAAGAGAAAAATATTTTATTGATGTCTCTGATTTCTGGGGAGAAGTTTCTGTTCGGTATTATTTAGAAAAGTAAAAAGGTTTATAAATAAGAAATTCATAAATAGAATATAAAGGTGTGATGATGATAAGAGGGAAAAAAGCTCAGGGATTAAGTACTAATGCAATTGTTTTGATTGTGTTGGCTGTAGTTGTTTTAGTTATATTAATTGTTGGATTTACTTTAGGTTGGAGTAAGTTTGCTCCGTGGTTAGGAAGTGATAATGTAGATGATGTTGTTCAACAATGTAATGTTGCATGTTCAATTGAAAAAACATATGATTATTGTACAAGACCTAGAACTGTAAAAGTAAAGGGAGAGGATGATATAGAAGGTACTTGTAAGGAATTAGCTACAGATCAAAAAGCATTAGGATTTACAGCTTGTTCAATAACTTGTCCTTCTGAGGATGTTCCTGCTGCTACCGGAGAAGATGCTTTGGATGAAGCTGGTGCAAAGTTGTTGTGTGTTGATGTCGGAGAGAAAATTTCTTATCAAGATGAGGCCAAGAACACAAAGGAGTGGGACTGTGTTTGGGAAGATTTAGCAGAAACTAAAGAGCAAACTAAGGCAAGATGTCCTGGAAAGACTTTAGGATTTTTAGTTAAGTACCGTGGAGAGAAAGTAAAGCCTGCCTTTGAAGAAGAACCTTGTGGTTCAGAAGATATAAAAGAAGACGGAGTATAAACTCTTTTCTAAACTTATTTAAACTTAATTTTATTTAGTTAGCTATGGCACATGCAGATTCAGAAAGAAGAAATAAGAGAAAAGATAAAAAAAAGAATAATAAAAAAAATCCTTATCGGCGAGGGGGAAAGTTTAGGTCTGTTGAGTTAAACAAAAAGTAAAATGATTAAGCAAATTAAAAATTTCCATTATCAATTGAATCGGCATGAAGTTTTCAAATGATAGAGGTGATTTTTTTAATTGTGTTGGCAATAGTTTGGATGATTTTTGCAAGTGTGCAAGATCTTCGTTATAGGGAAGTTGCAAATTGGTTGAATTTTAGTTTAATTGTTTTTGCCTTGGGTTTTAGATTTTTCTGGAGTTTATTTTCAGAGCAAGGGTTTATGTTTTTTTACCAGGGTTTAATTGGTTTTGCAATCTTTTTAGCTTTGGGAAATTTATTTTACTATCTTAGATTATTTGCAGGAGGAGATGCAAAGTTGATGATTGCTCTTGGGGCTGTTTTACCTTTTTCAGAAAACTTTTATTTTAACTTAAGAATTTTTGCTTGGTTTTTGGTAATTTTTCTTTTTGTTGGGGCTGTTTATGGGCTTATTTGGAGTTTGGTCTTGTGCTTGAGGCATTTTAATAACTTTAAAAAAGAATTTTCTAAATTATTTGATAAAAATAAGAAATTTGTTTATTGGGTTTTGGTTTTTGGTTTGTTTTTAATGATTCTGGGCTTTATTGATTTCTTGTTTTTTTGGTTTGGAATTTTGGTTTTTATTTTACCTTATTTTTATCTGTATGCTAAAGCGGTTGATGAATGTTGCATGATTAAAGAAGTTGAAGTTGGAAAGCTTGTTGAAGGGGATTGGTTGTATAAGAATCTTAAGATTGGTAATGCTGTTGTGAAAGCTAAATGGGATGGTTTGAATAAAAAAGAAATTGAGATTCTCAAAAAAAATAAGAAGAATGTTTTAGTTAGACAAGGTATTGCATTTGTACCTGTTTTTTTAATTGCTTTTTTAATTTTTGTTTATTTATTTTTTAATGGTTTTATTTAGGAAGGTTTAAAAAGAATAGTTCTTTGATAAAGATATAAAATGGGTGCTACAAAGTTTTTTAATTATCTTGCGTTTGTACTTGTAGTGGTTTTATTAGTAAAAGGTTATGTTGGTTTTTTGGGTGATTATTCTGTTTTTCTTTCAGGACTTTTGTTTTTAGCTTTTTTCTTAATGGTTTTGTTTAGTGCAAGTAAAAGAGAGAAGCTTCTAAGTTTGATTATGTTTTTAATTGTGTTATTTACTCCTGACTTTTCAGAAATAGTTGGAATGTTTTCTTTTTTACAAGAAAATGAGTTGATTTCTTTGTCTGTGATAATGGTTTTGGTTTTAATTAACTCTTGGCTTACACATAAAGCAGATAAAGTTAATGTTGAACAATCTGTTGGAAGAGGAATGGTTTATGCAAAAGGAAAAGCTCGTAAAGCTGGACAGCAAATTGGACAGCAAGCTGGTGTGGCCCAAGGGAGAATAGGTGCTTGGAATCAGAATAGAAAAGATCGTAGAGCAGATGTTAAAGCCTTAAGGGCTCAACAAAAAGCAGCTCTTAGAAACTTAAAAGCAAGTTATGCTGCTTGATTTCTTTAGGAAGATTTATTAAGATTGTTTATTTTTTAAGATAGATTAAAATGGGGTTGTTTGGAAAAGCTAAAAAAGATCCTGTGGAGGATATCTTGAATAAGATGATGGCCCATATTGTAAATGTGGTTAAATCTAATGATCCAAAAGTTAAAAATGTTAAATCAATGAGTAATCTTTTAAGTCAAGTTGGGATAAGGTTGGGTCAGATTAAAGCAGAGCTAAGGAGAAGAAAAGTTTTTAAGGAAGTCTAAGCGGCAATACCCAAAGAGCACGAGAACTTCCAGGTTTAGGGGATTCTCACTGGAAGCCATAATTTTTTAGAATCTGATTTTGTATTTTGTTTTTTTGATTTAGCTTTTGGGGTTAAAGATTTTGTTCTTGGTTTTCTGGGCTTTGATTGTAAAAGTTTTTGAAGTTCTTGTAATTCTGACTCTTCTGCTTTTTTTCTTTCAGATCCAAGGTTTTCATTTTCATAAATAGGCAGAACATTTACTATTTCATGCCCCATTATATTTGAAGAAGTTATCTGGACGTCTTTTGGTTTTAGTTTTGGTTTTATTTTTTTTGCTATTTTTTTTGCAAGTGTGAAGGCTTGGGAAGGGAGTTTGTCTCCTGTTTCAATGTGGCTTTTTGGAACAACTAAGACATGCCCTTTGGAAATTGGGTTTAGTTCTAAGATCGCAATTGATGATTTATTTTCCTCTATTTTGTGGGAAGGGGTTTCTCCAAAGACAATTGAACAGAAAATGCATTTTTGGTTTCCTGCTGGAGCAGGTGCTTGGCCTTCTCCTTTGATTAAATTATTTTGAATAAGAAATTGTTCAAGTTGCTCTCCATTCATCTCTTCGACTTGTTTTATTGCAGATTCTTTTTTTTCTTCTGGGAAAGTTGTCTCTATTTGTTCTAAAAGTTGTTTTTTTATTTGAGGGATTTGATCTTCAGGTAATGCCATGGTTTCTTGAGGAAGACTTTGTTTAAGAACTTTTTCTTTTATTTTAGGAGGAAAGAAACAGATAGTATTGCTTTTCTAGAAGAAATGTTTATAAAGAATATTTTACTAACTTTAATGAGGTAAAAAATGGGTGACGCACAACAATCTCCTCCTGAATCTAAACATAGTTGGAGAGCTACTTTTGCAGGAATTATTATGCTTATTGCACTTGCACCTTTTCTTTTAAGAATTTTTTTAGATCAAGAAAGTGGATTTGTTTTATCTTTGGTTGGAGTGACATTGGGAGTTTTTCTTCTTATTCTTTTTTTAGGAAAAGGAATAGTTACAAAGCTTGTCACAGGAGTGGTTTTTTTAGTTTCTTTGTTTTTCTTGTTTGGGCCTGTTCGAGATTATTATTCTGATTTTCCACAACTAATTCCAATCATTTTCTCTGCACTTATTTTTGTAACTTATTTTTTTGGTGCTAAAAAAGAAGATAAAATAATTCAAACAGCCAGGGGTTTGAAAAAATCTCGAGGAAAGATGACTTGGTTTCTCGCGATTTTGTTCTTATTCACTGTTGCAGCTTCTTTTTTCAATTGGCCTTCTTATCTAAATATGGGTGCTCTTTATTATACTTCTTTTGTGGTTAATGTTTTGGTTTTGATTTATATTTATGTTTCTATTTCTAAGCTGGATATAAGAATAACTGGTTTGGGTGGCAAAGAAAAAAGAACTGCAATAGAAGAAGTTGAACTTAAGAAATTGGTTTTTGGTAAAAAAGTTTTATTTTATTTTATGATTATCCCGATTGCTAGTTTTGTAGTTTCTTTTTTTGTTGGAACTATTGGTGGTGCTGTTTTGAGTGCTATTGAAGAATTAGCTTCAGAGAGAAATCAGATTGTTTTTGCTTCTCTTTATCTTCTTGTTGGGTATTTATTGTGGACAGACCATACAAGAAAAGGTTATGGAATTATTGGGCTGGACACGACAGGAAAATTTTGGAAGATTCTTTCTAGAATTCTTGAACTAACCCTTATTTTACTTGGGGCTCTTTTTGCATCAAATGTTTTTTTTGGAACTGCTGTTGGAGATGTTGACCAAGTAGGAGTTCAATTGATGAGTTTTTTAGTGTATTTTGCATTATTTATGATTATAACTAATAAGTTAAAATGGTTAAAGAATAGTGCATTAGAAAGAGATGCTGCGGGAAACGTAAAAGGATTGCAGATTAAAGCATCTTTTGCTTTATTGTTTAAAACTCTTCTTTTTGTTGTTATTGGTTTGGCTTTAACCCCTCTTGCAGGTATTTTATCTACAATGGTTGTTGGAGAAGGGCTTGTTACTGGTTTTTTTACTAATCTATATGAAACAGAAAATCTTGCTTATTATGTTGCGTTGGGATTTTTTGCAATAATTACTTATCTTGGAGGTTACTTTAGATGTCAGAAGAAGCTAAAATTAGTGGTTTAAAAAAATTCGTGAAAGAGAATAAAAGACTTTTTCTAGCTTTGATGATCTTGCTTTTGGGATGGCCTCCTTCTCGTTTTGTTGTGGCAACAGGTTTGGTTAATATATTTAAGGTTCAACTTTCTTCTGATTCTTCTTGGAGATTTATGATTTTGTTTCTTGGTTGGATTGTTGTTGTTTTTTCTTTTACACATCATTTGGTTTTCCGTAGGGGATGGAAGACTTTGGCTTCTGGAGCAGGAGTGAGTCAGTTTAGAGCGGGTAGAGAACAGAAGAAGAAGCTTAAAGGTCAAGCGCAAAGACAAGGGGAGTTTGAAGCAGTTTTTCCAACAGCAGTAACTGCTCTTACAGAATATCTTACAAGAAATCCCGATGAGAATAAGATGGGGCAGGCAGAAGTTGTTCGTGTTTTAAGAGAGGAGTATGGAATTGTTTTGGCGAATAGCAATGAGGTGCAGGCAGTTATGCAAGAGTTAATGGGAAGAACTCTTTTGTTTTCTCCGGATGCAGGAACAACTGTTGTGGCGGGTGGAGTTGGAGGAATGAGAAGAAGGCCAGGAAGGGGAGGAGTTGTAGATCCTAGGATGTTAGATAGAAAAACTTTAAATGCTTTGAAAGAGGTAGAAGATAGACTTAGGGAAATGGGTAATTTTTTGAAAAGTGATGCACTAAGCTTAGACTTTTATTTGGTTGAAGATTGGCACAGACAATTTAATGAACTTAGGGAAGCAACTCTTACCGCAGGGTTGCCTGTACCTCCTTTGATGGGGGATTTAGAGATTATTTTTCCTTTATTAGAAAAATCTTCTTCTATTTTTAATTCTCTTAGAAATTATGATGAGAAGAAAATTCAAGCGGTTTTTTCTTTTGTGGAGGAGATTGAGCAGGCAAGAAAAGTTATGGAGAACAACAAAAGAGGTTTTGCGGCAAATTTTCTTAAAGCTTTAGGAAATTTAATGGAAGATCAGGTTGAGAATTTATTGAAAGAGATTGAAAATGCAAAAGCTTTTTTTAAGAGAATTAAAAAATGGGTTAAAAAAGCCCAACCACAGGATTTGGCGTTAGAAAGAGAGAGAATTGCTGAAATGTTAGAAAGAGAGAGAATTGCTGAAACAAATGCTGCTCCGACTGTGTCGATTGTAGCTATTAACATTTATAGGACATCTGTTGTTTTAATTGATAAGGTGCTAAAATCTAGGAAATTGCCTCTTGCCCCCAGACCACTTAAAAAGCAAGGGTTTCTGGGAAAAGTATTTGGAGATAAAGTAGACCCTAGACTTAGGGGAGGAGTAGACACACCGGAGGGTAGAGCACAGGCAAGAGATAGTTTTAGGGCAGGATATCCAAATCAAAAAGGGAGAAGAGTTTTTGAAGGAATGGATTTTCGTAAGGGGAAAATTAGAAGAAAAAAATAATTAGCCAAAAGCTCGTCTCATATCCATCATTTCTACAGAACTAATTCCATTAACTTCTTTAAGAGCATTTTCAATTGGTTCTAGTTCACCATCTGCTTCATCTTGAGCAAAGCCTGCGATAACTGCTTTAAGTCCAAATGCAATTGGTTCTTCTTCAAAAGAAACTTTCTCACCTTTGTTTGATTCTATGATCTCTTTTGCCTTTTCTTTAATTGAATCTAAATCTACTTCAAGAGATTCAGGCATAAGTTTTAGTTTTATTAATGTTGTTCCCATATTTGATTGTACGAAAAATGGTTTATAAAACTTTATGTTAATTATTTAAAATAGGTTTTATTTGATTAGGAATGTTAGAAATACTAAATAATTTGTTTTTGGACTATGGGTTGTTAGGGCTTTTTGTTTCCATGTTTTTGAATATGGTTATTTTTAGTCCGCCTAGTGAAATCATACTTCCTGCTGCAGGTTTGTTTGCTTATACAACTGGAGTCTCACTTGTTTGGGTGATTTTAATTGCAACAGTTGCAAATATGTTTGGAAATTATTTTTGGTATTTTATAGGAAGAATAATGGGTTATGATAGATTTTTTAAGATTAAATGGCTGAAGAATAAAATTAATAAAAATGCGATTGATATAATTGCTGAGAAATTTAGAAATAAAGAAGCTTATTGGGTTGGGATTTTGAGATTTTTCCCTGGAGTGAGAGCGATAATTGCAATTCCTGCTGGGATGGTGAAGATGCCACATAAATATTTTTTAAGTTACTCTTTAATTGGAATCTTTTTGTGGGCGTGTTTTTGGGTTTTATCTGGATATTTTCTTGGAGCTAGCTTTTTTAAATATAAACTGTATGTTACTGTTTTTTTGCTTATTGCCTTGCTGCTGGTGGTTTTTATTATCTATAGAAAAATGATTGGGTATTTGAGAAGACAGAAGATTCTTTTTTAGTAGCATAATTCTTTTAAAGGAAGTTCGTTTCTTTTCTTTATGTCAGGTGAAAATTTTGAAAAGATGGTTGAGAAGATTGCTCGAGCCTCTGGAAAGACTGTTGAAGAAATTAAAACTAAGGTTGAGGAGAAGAGGCAGAAACTTTCAGGCTTGATTTCAGAAGAAGGGGCTGCACAGGTGATTGCAGCTGAGCTTAATATTAATTTTGATAATGAGAAGTTTAAGATAGATGAGCTTACTCCGGGGATGAGGAAGGTTAATTTAGTTGCTAAGGTGATTAGATTATTTCCTGTTCGAGAGTTTACAACAAAGAAAGGAGATAAAAGTAAGGTTACAAATATTATCTTGGCAGATGAGAGTTCAAATATTCGAACTGTTCTTTGGGATACACATCATATTGAATTAATTGAAAAAGGAGAGATTAAGGAAGGAAGTGTTGTTGAGATTGCAAATGCAAGTATGAGAGATAATGAGATTCATCTTGGAAGTTTTGCAGATTTTAAACTAAGCACAGAAACTTTAGGAGAAGTTAAAACAGAAAGAGTTGTTAAGGAAAAATCAATTATAGATTTTAATATTGGTGAGTCAAATTCTGTTAGAGCTTTTATTGTTCAAGCATTTGAACCGAGGTTCTTTTTTGTTTGTAAAACTTGCGGTAAAAAAGCAGAAGTTCCAGAGGGAACTAAGATGGCGACTACTGGAAATTGTAAGGAACATGGAGATGTTCCATGCGAGAAAAGAGCAGTGATGAATGTTGTTATTGATGATGGAACAGAATCTACTCGAGCAGTAATGTTTCATGAAGTTATTAATTCTGTTGGGATTACAGATTATGAAAATCAAGAAGCTTTGGTTCAACAGAAAAATAATTTATTAGGAAATGAAATGGTTTTTGCTGGAAATGTAAGAAATAATTCTTATTTTAATAGAGCTGAGTTTATTATTAATGAAGCAAAGAAAGTTAATGTTGAAGAGTTGCTTGCTGGTTTGGAGAATAAATAGGTTTTTAAAGAAAGTTTTGTTGAGGAGAATATGAAAAGAGAATTTGTTTTATTTATTGGATTGATCTTAGTTTTGAGTTTGGTTGGAGGGGTTTTTGGTGAAGAAGGGGTTAATTGTTCTGATCCTAAATTTTATGTTGTATATGAAGATAATCCCCCTACTGCTTTAGACCGAACTATTGGTTTTGAAGTTAGAGATAGGCTTGCATCTCAAGGTCTTTGTTCTGTAGAGTTGAAAGATAGCGAGTTAACAAATGAAATGATTGAAGAGAAGATGGCTTTTTTTATTTACAATGCCCAAGTTTTTGTGGTTGATGGTGTAACCGAACTTATCACAGACACTGTTGCTTCAAATAATGTGCTTTTACAATTAAATGAGTTGGGTTATGGAGTTTGTAATGGAAGGAGTTTGAAATCTTTGTCTAGTGAAGATTTGAGTTCTTATTTTCCTTGCGATTTAATGAATTTGGGTTCAAATAATCCTAATAAAGAAGATTTTGTGGTAAGTTGTACAGATTCAGATCATGGCATAAATTATGATGTTGATGGATTAATTTATGGAATAAATGAAGAGGGGAAGGAATATTCTTTTTGGGATAGGTGTCCTGATGTTGGGGAGCCAAATTATGGGATTTTACAAGAATATTCTTGTACTAGTAAAGGAATAAGTTCTACAACAGGTTATGATTGTGCTCAAGAAGGAAAAGTTTGCGAGGGGGGCAAGTGTGTTGAAGAAGGGGATGAGGGTGTTAGTTGTATTGATTCAGATAATGGTTTAGATTATTATAATAAAGGCATTATGATTTTGGGAGGTAGTCAACATCATGATGTTTGTGTGGATTCTAATTTTCTTCAAGAAAATTATTGCAATTTACCTGAAAATAATTATTTAGATAATTATTATTGTGAAAATGGCTGTCAAAATGGAGCTTGTATAGATAATGGAGATGGTTCTGATTATCCTTCTGAAGAATTATTAATGCCGGAGATTAATGATTTAATTGTTAGTCAAAATGGAGTTGCTTTTGCAGTGTGTGGGGAGTTAGATGAAGTTTGGTGCAATAAGGAAAATCCTCGAGCAGAAGGAGAAGGTCCTTTTGAATTTAAGTGGGGAGATGGAGAAGTTAGTTGTTCCTGGTTTAATGCAAAACATGAATATGATGAAGAAGGGAAATATGAAATCCATGTTAGAGTAAAAAATTCTTGTGGTTTTATCTCAGATAGAAATTCTTTTGTTAAATTAGGGGAAGATAGTGAATCGGAAGTTGGGGAAAACGAAGAAGGGGAAGAAGGAGTAATTGATGTTCCCGAAGGAGTAAATGAGGCAAGTTGTTCTGGATGTTTATTGGATAAAAAGTGTTATCCTTTTGGATATAGGAAATCTGGAAATTATTGTTCAGATAGTTTTGATTTTATTAAACAATTTGGTGCTGATGAAAGTTGTGAAAATAATTTTGAATGTTCAAGCAATGTTTGTGTTTCAGGCGAATGTGTTAGCCAAGGTTTGATGAAAAAGATTCTTAGTTGGTTTAAAAATTTATTTAGTTAATTATAAAAATTCTTTTTTCTTTTTTAGTAGATGTTAATTAGAACACATCTTGCAATAACTGTTTTTGGAATATTAGTTTTTTTAGATAATTTTTCTAGTGTTGAATCTAAAATCATTTTTATCTTATTTGCATTGGCTGCGACATATATTCCAGATGTTGATCATAAAAATTCTAAGTTAGGAAAATATTGGATTTTTCGTCCTTTTCAATGGTTTGTGAAGCATAGAAACTTTGTTCATAGTCTTTTGTTTATGTTGTTAATTGGATTTGGGATTTTTATTTTTTCAAAAGTTGCAGCTTATGGATTTTTATTGGGTTATGGTTTACATTTGATTGCAGATTGTTTTACTGTTTCTGGGATTAGAATGTTTTGGCCTTTGAAATTTAAGTTTAGGGGATTTGTTCGAACAAATGGAATCTTTGAATGGATTGTGTTTGGTTTGTTTTTTGTTTTGGATTTGGTGTTTTTATTGAGGATTTTAATGAATTTTTTTGGGCCCTAAATTTTTATAAAAGGTTTTTTGTTTGATTGTTTATGGTTCGAAGAACAAAGGTTAAACCAGACCCAAACTATGTTTTTACACTTTGGGTTGATTCTGTTAAAGAGAGAGAGGAATTTGAGGTTATTTTGACTAGTGAATTGGGATTGAATCAAGCAAGAAATTATTTGATTCCAACCACTCCTTCTTGGGAAAAGGGGAATAGTTTTTATCCCATGGGCCTTACTCTTTGTGTTGCAGCCCCCAATGTTTATGGTTTGGGTGCAGACATAGTTCATGGGGATGTTGCAATTAAAAAGTATTTACACAGTTCCTCGGTAAGAAACAAGCTTGCTTCAGGACTTGCGAGAGAAGAAGAATCTGAATAAAAAAATAATTTTTTTTTACATATATATCGTAGTCAAATAATCTTTATAAAGAGAAGAGAGTTTGGTTGTTTATGGTTGTTAAAAAATCTGATGATTCTAAAAAAATAAAGAAAGCTGTAACTGGGGAAAATGAGGAAGTTGAAGAGAAGAAAAAGAGTGATAAGGAGAGTGAGAAAAAAGAGGTTGATGAAGAAGAAGTTGAAAAGGTAAAAGAAGAAGTCATTAAAGAGCCGCAGATAACTGATTTGCCAGGGATTGGGCCTGCTGTTGCAGATAAATTAGATAAAGCAGGGGTTTTTGATATGATGAGCTTGGCTGTGATGAGTCCAGCGGTCCTTGCAGATACTGCGGGTGTTGGAGCAGCTGTTGCACGGAAAGCAATTCAAGCGGCTAGAGAAATGTTAGATTTAGGTTTTCAAGATGGAACAGAGTATGCAAAAAAGAGGGAGAACATTTCGAATATTACAACTGGGAGCAAAGCAGTAGATGATCTTCTTGGAGGAAAGGGGATTGAGAGTCGTTCAATTACAGAAGCTTTTGGAGCATATGGTTCAGGTAAGACACAGATGGGTTTAACTTTGGCTGTGAATTCACAACTTCCTAAAGACCAAGGGGGTGCTTCAGGAAAAACAGTTTTTGTAGATACAGAAGGAACTTTTCGGCCTGCTCGTATTAAACAGATTGCAGAAGGTTTAGGTGCTAATCCTGAAAAAGTTTTGAAGAATATTTTTGTTGCTCGAGCTTTTAATTCAGATCATCAGATGTTGTTGTTGGAAAAAGTTGGAGAGATGGTTAAGGAAGGAGAGCCAATTAAGTTATTGATTATAGATTCATTGACGGCACATTTTAGGGCAGAATATTCAGGTAGAGGACAGCTTGCAGATAGGCAGCAGAAGTTGAATAAGTATATGCATAATTTAATGAAGATTGCAGAGACACATAATATTGCGGTTTATGTTACAAATCAAGTTATGTCAAATCCTGCTCAGATGTTTGGGGATCCTACAACTGCGATTGGAGGAAATATTGTTGGGCATGCTTCAACTTATAGAATGTATTTGAGAAGAGGAAAGCAAGGTTCGCGAGTTGCAAAGTTAATTGATAGTCCTAATTTGCCAGATAATGAATGTCAGTTCTGGGTAACAGATAAAGGTGTTGGAGACGACGATTAATTAAAAAATTACTCAACAACTTCACTATCATCAAACCATAAAGCAATTTCTTTCATGGCACTTTCAACGCTGTCTGAGCAATGCATAACATTCTCAAAAACATTTGTTTTAGAATTAATTCTTCCGTATTTTCCTCTTATTGTAATTGGATCTGCTTCTTCTGGGTTTGTTTTTCCTGCTAATCCCCTAACTTTTTTTACTGCGTCGTTACCTTTGTAAACTAAAGCCATTACTCTATCTGTATGGAATTTTCCTTGGATGTAATCAATGACACTTTCAAATATTTCAGTCCCTTTTTCTTCACCGTGTTTATCTGTTTGCTCTTGTTTTAGATTTCCGTAATGTTTTTCAGCAAGCTTTCTATCAACTTTTACCATCTTAGCTCCAACGATTTTTAATTTTGATTCAGAAAGCATAGAGATTATATTCCCTGTTAAACTCTTAACAATTCCATCTGGTTTGATTAATACTAATATTTTTTCTATTTTTTCTTTTGTCATAGGTCCTAAGGAATTTTTTTTGGTTTTTAAAGCTTTGGAAATTAACTTTTTTACCGAGGAGGAATTTATTTGGAAAAAGGTCACAACAATCTTTATAACTTCTGTTTTGGTTTTTTAACTATGGATTTTAAGAGAGAGGAAGTTATGTTTTGTGATTTACATATGCATTCTAGATTTTCTAGGGCTTGCAGTAAGGATTTGAATTTTCCTAATCTTGTTAAATGGGCGAGGATTAAAGGATTGGATCTTCTTGGAACAAGTGATTTTACACACCCGGTTTGGATTGAGGAGATTAAAGATCAACTTGTTAGTAATCGGAATGGCTTGTATTTATTTAAAGAAGATTCAGGAAAGGAGTTTCCTTTTATTATTAGTGGAGAAGTTAGTTTAATGTATACTCAAGGAAGAGGGAGAAGGGTTCATTTGGTTTTACTTGTTCCTTCAATAGAAGTTGCAGAGAAAATTAATTCTTATTTAGATACTAAAGGAAGGAGAGATTATGATGGGAGACCTATTTTTAAGATTCCTGTTGAGGAATTTACTAGAGAAATGATGAAAATTTCTAAAGAGATAGAAGTTATTCCAGCACATATTTGGACTCCTTGGTTTGGAATTTTTGGAAGTGCAACAGGTTATGATTCATTAAAAGAAGCTTTTGGAGAACAGCTTGAAAACATTCATGCGGTTGAGACTGGAATTAGTTCAGATCCTGAGATGAATTGGAAGATTAAGGAGCTTGAGAATATTTCCATTGTTAGTTTTTCAGATAGTCATTCTTTTTGGCCTTATAGGATGGGGAGAGAAGCTACTATTTTTAATAAATTAAATTCTTATCAGGAGTTGATTAAGCAACTTAGAGAAAATGATTTTATTGGAACAATTGAAGTTGAGTCTGCTTATGGAAAGTATCATTATGATGGGCATCGGAATTGTGAGTTTTCATGTGGGCCGGAGAAGACAAAGGAGCTTGGAGGGATTTGTCCTATTTGCTCTAAAAAGCTTACTGTTGGAGTTGAGTTTAGAGTTGAGGAACTTGCAGATCAGATTGAGGGGTTTAGACCAAAGAATGCTAAACTTTTTTACAAACTTTTGCCTTTGCATGAAATTATTTCTTTGTATACTGGGGTTGGAATGGCAAGTAAAACTGTTTGGAGGATTTACGATCCTTTAATTGAAAAGTTTGGAAATGAATTTAATGTTTTGTTAAATGTTTCAAAAGAAGAATTGGCTTCTGTTGTGGAAGAGAACTTGGCTGATTTAATTATTACAAATAGACAAGGATTGATTCAAGTTAAGCCAGGTTATGATGGAGTTTATGGGGAGACTGTTGTTGAAGGAAAAACTAAAAAAGAAATGAAAAAAGAATTGGTTTATGAACGTGGTAAAAATGTTGCTACAGTTTCTGAAGATGAGAAGCAGGTAAGTTTATCTTGAAGTTGGGGCATCTCTTATTTTAATAAATTTGTAATGAGCGTCTTTTGATTTTTCTTTGCATTTGGGACAAACTTCTTTGAAAGTGTATGTTGCAGGTTTGCATGAATTGCATTTTAGAAGTTTCATTTTTCTTTAATACTAAAATTCATATTTTCTTTTTTTGCAGACTTTTCTATTTCATCTAAAACTGATTTTATTTTTTGTCCTGCAGCTTTTGTATCTTTATCTTCAACTTTTATGGAATATTTTCCTGCTGCAATGTATTTTATTTCAGAATCTTTTTTATTTGAAAGAATTTTTTTAATTTCCTCTAAACCATTTGGAGAGTTTGAGTTTAAGGAGATTTCTTTTTTCAGGATTGTTGTTTTTTGTTTTTGTTTGTTTAATATCTCTAGAACTTTTGTTGTATTTTCTTTGCCGATTATTTTTTCTAGTTTTTTTGAGTCTTTTTTTGTTTCTTCTAAAAAATTGAATAATGTATCTTCTTTTCTTATTTTTTTAGTTACTTCTTCTGTTTTTTCTTTTAGAATTGATTTTAAGATGCTTGTGTAGGATTTTTCTTGTTTAAATTGTTCTAGAACTTGTTTTTGTTCTTTTTGAGTAACTCTTCTTAAACTCAGGTGAAGGTCTCCTCTATCGGTTACTCTTAGAACTTTACAAACTATTTTCTTTTTTGGAACAACGTAGTCTCTTAGGTTTCTTATTCTTCCTGGGGCGATTTCACTTAGGATTATGCTTCCTTGTTTGTTTAAATCATCTATATTTACAAATACAATTGTTCCGTTAATTTTTTCAACTGTACAAAGTACAACGTCTCCTTGTTCTAATTCTGCCATGATAATAGTAGAAATAATGGGTTTAAAAGAGTTTGGAGTTGAATCTCCTGGAAAGCCTTAGAATTATTTTGTTTCTATTTTATTGTAAATCTTCAATTTTCGAAGTTGTGCAAAGATTCTGTCTTTTTCTCTCATTGCCCTTTTATCTTGGTGATTTTTGTCGTAATGTGCATTGATTCTTTCTAATTTTTCTTCAACATTCTTTAAATCAGGATCTACATAAAGATCTTTTTCTTTTAGTATTTGAGAAATTGTCTTTGCAAAGTCATTTGAGTGGATGTTTTGTTTTCTTAGTTCTTCTCCTATTTTTTCAGAGGTTAGATCTTTTTTTGCAAGCTCAACTACTTTTTTTTCAAATTCTGCTTGAGAGATTTTTTGCACTTTTGTTTCTTTTTTAGGCTTTTCAGCATCCTTTGCTTTTTCCTTATTTTCTTTTTCTTCTGTCATGCTAATTGGAGAAAAAGTTTATTTTTAAAGCTTGTTGTTGGGTTTTAGTAGCTTTTTTAAACTCTTTTTGCTTGAGTAAATTATGGGTAAAACAATTGGGGTGATTAGTTTAAAGGGGGGAGTAGGAAAGACATCTAGTGTTGTTGCACTTGGCTCTGCTCTTGAGGAAATGGGAAAGAAGGTTTTAATGGTTGATGGTAATTTTTCTGCTCCGAATCTTGGTTTGCATTTAAATGTTCTTGAACCTGCTGTGACTCTTCATCATGTTATGGATAGAAGTGCAAGAATTAGTGATGCTATTTATGAATTAAGTGAGAAATTTCATGTTCTTCCTGCGAGCTTATTTGGAAAAAAGGTTTTGAATCCGCTGAAGTTAAAAGATAAGTTGAGGACTGTTAAGAATAAGTATGATGTTACTCTAATTGATTCTTCTCCTGCGATGAATGAAGAAACACTTGCTGCAATGTTGGCGAGTGACGAGGTTCTTGTTGTTACAACCCCTGATTTTCCAACTTTAAGTACAACTATGAAGGCAGTGAAGCTTGCTAAGCAAAGAGGAACTCCAATTGGGGGCTTGATTTTGAATAAAGTTCATGATAAGAATTTTGAATTATCTACAGACCATATTGAAGAAACTGCTGGTGTGCCTGTTCTTGCTTCTGTTCCGCATGATATAAATGTGATGGAGGCTCAATCTAAATTTCAATCTTCTGTTCAACATAAACCTAATTCAGATTCTAGTTTTGAGTTTAAAAAACTTGCAGCAACTTTGGTTGGGCAAAAATATCAGAAGAAAAGATTTAAGGATATGTTTAATATAATGAAAAAGATTTCTCCTGAAAGACACGAGGTTAATCGGGAATTGTACTATCAACAGGTTTTTGACTGATTAGAAATGTTTAAAAATTAGTTCTTTATTCTATTAGCAGAGCCCCGTAGTACAGTGGTCAAGTATACAGCCCTTTGAAGGCTGGGACCCAGGTTCGAATCCTGGCGGGGCTATTTAGTGTTTATACCTACCACGTTTCTCAACTTTTGCAAGTTGATTAATTGTTTTTTCAGAATCTGAATTTTGATTATATTCCTCTAAAAAAGATTTATATGTTTGTTCCCAATTTTTGAAATGTTTTGCTTCTAGTGCTTGTCTAAGAAGATGGATATCAACTGCTTTGTCTTCGTATTTTTTTGAGTGGAAGCCTAATCCGAAATCTATGAAGAAAACCTTTTTTTCTTTTTCCACATAAATCATATTTGAAGTTGTTAAATCTCCGTGAATAAGTCCTTCGTCATGAAGTTTTGAAATATCTTTTCCAATTTGTTTTAGAATCTCTTTTTGCTGTTTTAATGAGAATGAATCTAAAGATTCTGATAGTCTTTGTCCATCAATAAATTCCATGTGAATAATTTTGCCTGAGCCTGGTTCTGCAAGGAGTTTTGGCACATTGATTATTTTACTTGCTTTTGTGAGTATTTTTGCTTCTGCCTTTGTTCTTCTTCTTCTTATTTTTTCGTCTAGCTCAGAAAGTCGATAGGATTTTTTTATTCTGTCTTTGACTATTTTTTTTCCTAGTTTGTAAATTATTGCTTCTGCACCTTGCGCAATTATTTGTTTTTTCATATTAGTATCGAAGAAGTTAGGTTTAAATATCTTATTTATTTGGTTAATTTATGGATGTGAAGTTTGTAATTGTAGGTGTTTTGCTTTTGGTTGTTATAATTGGGGGTTTTATTTTTATGAATTCTGGAGTTCTTTATTCTTCGTCTGAAGAAACTGAAGAATGTGAAAGAATTGTTTATAATGGAAATCCTGTTGAGCAAATTAATGTTGTTTTTCTTGCGAAAGGAATTGGAAAAGGAAAAATAAATGATTATATTGATTCTTTGTTAAGTTTTGAAGTTTTTTCAAAAAGTAAAGATCAGTTTAATTTTTTCTATGTGGAAGAAGAGGTGGAATGTGAAATGCAATATTCTGCTATTTTGTGTTATTCGAAAGATTTGATTAAGAAGTCTGCTAGTTGTCCAAATGATTTTGTTGTTGTTTTGAAAGATGAAAAGAGATCTGTTCGGAGTTCAGCTTATATGAATGTTATTAGTTTGAATTCTAATTTGCCTGTGAGTGTTTTTGCTCATGAGTTTGCGCATGTTTTTGCGAACCTTGCAGATGAATATGTTCCTGCTAAAATTCCGAGAGGAGCTGAGAATTGCCAGAAAAGTTGTGAGGACTTTTCTGTAGGAGAGGGTTGTTTTGAAGGATGTTCAGAATCAGATTTTTTCAGATCCTCTGAATCTTCCATTATGAGAACTTTATCTAGCAATAGTTTTTATGAACTAAATGAAAATATTATTAAAGAAGAATTGGAGAGTTATTGAATGATAAAAAAGTTTTTGTTAGTTGCTTTGGGAATCTTGGTTTTCTTTGGTGTTCTTAGTGCAGTTATGGGGGAGGAAAAAGACATTTGCGAGGATAATTATGTTTTATTAAAGATGAGTTATTTGAACGGGGAGTTTAGTGTTTTAGATAAAACAGTTGGAGAAGGATGTGCTCCCAAATTAAACCCGGTTTCAGGCGTTGAATATAGTTATGATTTGGTTAATGGGGAGGGAATTTTAAAAGAAGGGACATTTCATCCAGGAATTTTATTTATTGATGGTTTAGAAGGAGGGGAAGTTGTTGAAGTTGAAGAAAATGAAATTTATTTGGCGGTTCCCTATGAAAAAGAAGTAGATGATATTGAAATCTATAGGGGAACTGATTTAAAATTAAAAGCAGGGGTTTTTGATGTAGGCGCAACATCATGTAGAGTTAAATGAAGAACCTTTTCTTTTTTTCTAGGCAAAAAGAAAATCATTCAGGAAAAGAAAAAAAGCCGATGGCATTTTCAAGGAAAATGAATAATCGTGCTGTTTCAAATGTTGTTGTAAGTGTTGCTTTAGTTGCATTGAGTTTGTTGGCTGTTTCTGTTATGTGGGTTTCTACAAATAGAGTTATTGTAAGTTTCTCTCCAGATATTGATTGTACTGGTTTTGAATTGGGAACAAATATTAAGGTAGATAAAGTTTGTTACTTAAATGAAAATGAAATTTTTGTTTCTGTTAAACGAGGTTTAGAATCTTTTGAAATTGATAGTTTAGTTTTTAGTTTTGATAGTGTAAGTTTTAAATTAGAAAATAAGAATTTTGGTTGCACAGATATTAGGGAAGAAGATTTTGAATATGGAAGAGAATGTGAAATTGTTGGAATTGGGCAAACTAAAGAGTATGTTTTTAATTTAACTGGAGAAAAAATGTTTGAAGGATTGGATATTGGAGTTTATATGTCTGGAGCAGGGAATATTTGTAAAGTGGGGAATAAAAAGATTTCAGAAAAATGTTAACCAAATCTAACTTTTTTCTTTCCAAATTTTTTAGCAAGCTTCATTAATTGTTTTTGGTCAAACCCTTTTGACATATCAATGTTTGAAGAAGTTTTAATCATATCGTTAAGCATATTATGTTGTTTTAATAAAGATCGAATGTCTGAGTTTTTTACACCTGCTCCTTGAGCAATTCTGTTTATTCTTGAAGTTGCTGTTTTTTTATCTTCAAAAACTTCTGGATTGTTTTTTTCTTCAAGAGTCATTGATTTAATTATGTGTTCCCATTTTGCAATTTTTTCTTGTTGGGTACTTAGCATTTCATCTGGGATTTTTGCGTCACTCATTCCAGGAATCATTGATTTTAGTTTATCCATTCCTCCCAGTTGATCCATTGATTTTATTTGTTCAACAACATCCTCAAGAGAAAGTTTGCCTTGTTCTAGTTGAGCTTGAAGTTTTGCTTGTTTTTTCTCATCTGTTACAGAATGGATTTTTTCCATTAGAGATTGCAAATCTCCCATTCCTAAAAGTCTTGATAAGAAAGATTCTGGATTGAAAGACTCTAGATCATTTATTTTTTCTCCTGTTGCGATAAAGTATACTGGTGCTTGAGTTTCTGCGCAAGCGGTTAATGCTCCACCTGCTTTTGCTGAAGAATCCATTCTTGTTATGATAACTCCTGTGATGTTTAGAGCTTCTTTAAATTCTTGAGCTTGTTGCTTAGCTGCCTGACCAATATCTGCAGGCATAACTAAAATTGTTTCAGTTGGTTGGATTTCATCCCCTAGTTCTTTTATTTCTTTAATTAAATCATCATCTAATGTATGACGTCCTGCTGTGTCTATTAAAACTACTTCGTATTTTTCTAAATCTTTTTTAAAATTTTGGTAAGTTTTTAGGGCGTTTGTTTCTTCTAAGTCTATGAAAGCTGTTAAGTTATTTTGTTCTGCTAATTGTTTAAGTTGTTCCTTTGCAGCTGGCCTGTGAACATCTAAACCCACTAGCGCTGTTTTATGTCCTCTTTTTTGAAAATAATTTCCTAGTTTTGCAATTGTTGTTGTTTTACCTGCACCATATAAACCTAGGAGCATAATTTTATTTTTCTTTGGTTTTAGTTTAAGTTCTTTTTTCTCACCTAAGATATTTAATAGTTCTTCATGTAAAAGTTTGATTAAGTGTTCTTTTTTCTCTATTCCTTTTATTCTCTCATCTAAAGCAGCTTGTTTTATTTTTGTAGAAATATCTTTTACTAGGAGCACATTTACATCTGCTTCGATTAATGCTCTTTGTAAATCTCTGACTATTGTGTCCACTAAGTTTTTGTCTAAGAAGATAGCGTTGGCTATTTTGTCTGTTGCTTTTTTAATTGTTTCTCCGAGTTTTTCTAGCATGTTTTAAGAAGTATATTGGAGGTTAATAAAGTTTTGGTGGTTGATTATAATCCCAATCTTTCTATAAATTTTTGTTTGTCAAAGGCTTCAATCTCATGATATTCTTGACCTGTTCCTAAGAAGAGAATTGGTTTTTTTGTAACATAACCCACAGATAAGGCTGTTCCACCTTTTTCATCGATATCTGCTTTGCTTAAAATTATTCCATCTATTCCAATTGAGAAATTGAAAGATTTGATTTGTTCAATTGCATCGTTTCCTGTTGTTGATTCTCCAACATAAATTTTTAGATCTGGTTTTGCAACTTTTGATATTTTTTCAATTTGAGCCATTAAGTTTTTTGAAGTGTGCATTCTTCCTGCTGTGTCAATTAAAACGCAAGCTATTTTATTTTTCTTTGCATAAGCTACTGCGTCAAATGCAACTGAGGCTGGATCCACACCATAATCTTGTGCAATTACTGGAATGTTTAATTTTTCTCCGTGTTTTTTTAGTTGGTCAATTGCAGCTGCTCGAAAAGTATCTGCTGCAGCCAAGACACTTGATATTCCTGCTTGTTTTAATCTCTCAGAAATTTTTGCAATAGAAGTTGTTTTGCCTGTTCCATTTATTCCACAAAATAAAATTACATAGGGTTCGTCTTTTGTTGCAATTTGTTTTATCTTTATTTTTTCAGTTAGTTTAAATGGATCAACCAAAATTTCATTAATTACTTCTTTAAAATAATCTTGAATTTCAGTTTCAATTTCTTTTTTTAAAAATTCTTGTCCAATGACCCTTGTTTTTAATTCTTGGATTATCTTTTCTGCAACTTCTAGAGCAACATTATTTTCTAAGAGCAACATTTCAAGTTCATCTTCATAAATTTCAAATTCTTTTTCAGAAATTTTTACTTTGTTTATTTTTGAAACTGCTTTTTTAAAAAAAGATTCTTTTCCTGGCTCTTCTTGTTTTTTCTCCACGGGTTTTTCTTCTTGAGTTTTTTCTAATTTTGGTTCTTTTGTCTTTGGAGTTTCTTCTTCTGTAATTTCTTTTTCAGTTATTGGCTCTAAGAATTTTTTATTTTTCTTTTGTTTTCTTTTTTTATCTTTTTCTTCTAAATCTTTTTTAATTTCTTCTGGAATTTCTATTTTTTCTTCATCTTCTAGTTGTTCTTCAGTTAGTTCTTCTTTTTCTTCTGAAGTTTCCTCTGTTTTTGAAGAAATTTTTTGTGTCCATGATTTTAGTTTTTCTTTTAGTTTTCCAAACATTGTAATTCTACGAAGAGACTTAATTTTATAAATGCTTGTTTCCTTTGTGGTTTAGAAGGAGGTTGATGTAAATGGTGATGAATTCGGTTCAATGGATTGCTGCAATTGTGATTGTGCTTTCTGCAATTAAGATGCTTGTACTTTTAATCAAGCCTTCTGCTTGGATGGGAATGGCTAAAAGTGTTTGGGCTAAACCAAAGACAATGAAAGTTGTTGCTTTGATTTTAGGCGCAATAGTACTATATTATCTTGATGCTGCAGGAATAAGTATTGTAACTATTTTAGCTGTTACTGCTTTTGTAGCACTTTTATTAATGGTTGGACTTGCAGATGAAGTGCCTTATTTTATGAAGAAGTACGATGACTTGGCTAAGTCAGGCGGAATTTGGAAGAAATATTGGCTTTATGCTTTAATCTGGGTTGTTCTACTTCTCTGGGGAGCTAAGGTTCTTTGGATGTAAATTTAATCCCTCTTTGTTGAGGGTTTTTTATTTTTTTATTTCTTTTTCTTTTGTTGGTTATATTTTTATTACTAAATTTTTATAAAGTTGAATGTGTTTGTTTTTTGCATGTTAAAAGGTGTTTTGGTTGTTATTGACGGGATGGGGGATCTTCCACATAAGCTTTTGGGAAATCAGACTCCTCTTGATGTTGCTGAGATTCCAAACATGGATTTTTTTGCAGCCAGAGGCGAGATGGGCTATATGTATACTGTTCGTCCTAATTTTGTCCCGGAATCAGATGAAGCAATTGTAAGTATGTTTGGTAATGAGTTGATTTCAAGCACAAGAGGGCAATTAGAGGCAAGAGGAACAGATATTAGCCTGACACGGGGGGATTTAGCATTAAGAGCTAATTTTGCAACAATAAAAAATTGTGAAAAAGGAGAGATTCTTGACAGAAGGGTTGGCCGAACATTGACAACAGAAGAAGCAGAAGAACTGGCAGATGCGATTATGGAGAAAGTTGATTTGCCTGTTAAATTTGAGTTTCAGCCAACTGTACAACATCGGGCTGCTTTGGTTTTTAAGGGAGGTTTTTCAGATAATATTTCTGGGAATGATGCAACTTATATAGAAGGAAAGTCTAGAGAAATGAAAAAAGCAAGTTTGGTTAAGCCCTTGGATGAAGATGATGAAAATGCAAGGTATACTTCAAATGTGGTGAATGAATTTTTGAAACAAGCTTGTGAAATTTTAGATAGCCATCCTATTAATCTTGAAAGAAAGAAGAAGGGACTAATGCCTGCGAACTATCTTTTGATTCGTGGACCAGGAATTGAACCTCCGAAGTTAAAACAATATAAAAATTGGGTGGGTATTTCTTATATGCCTTTGGAAATAGGATTTGTGAAAGCTTCTGGAATGAAACTTTATAGTTTTGGTTACCCTCGGTTAAAGAAGCTTGATGCTTATGATAATCTATATGCTGGTTTGAGGCGGGCGTGCAAATATGCAATTAAAGGACTTAAAAAAAATAGAAAGACTTCAGAATATATTTATATTCATCTTAAGGAAACAGATGTGCCTGGGCATGACAATAAACCTCTTGAGAAAAAACAAATGTTAGAGCTTATAGATAAGATTTTGTTTAAGTATTTGAGAAAAGTTGCTCCGAAAAATCAGTTTAAGGTTGTGGTTACTGCAGATCATTCAACTCCTTGTAGAATGAAAGATCATAGTTCAGATCCTGTTCCGGTTTTATTTTATGATCCAAAGAAAGAGATCATCCCCAAGGAGAAACATTTTTCAGAAAGTGAAGCTCGTAAGGGAAGTTTGAAGAGAATGCTTGGAAAAGATTTGTTGAAAAAAGTTGGGTTTGTAAAATAAAATGGTTGTTAAAAGAGAAGATAGAAAGTTTATGAAGGAGTTTATAGAAGTGTATATTGAGAGAATTGATTTGGAGCGGGCTTTGGTTGAAGATGATAAAAATATTGGCTATAAAAAAGAGTTGAAAGTTGTTGTTGGGAAGATGAATAAAATGCTTCCAAAATATTCTATTTTATTTGAAGGAGACATTAATGTTTTGGAAAAAATATTTAATCAAGTAAGGCGAAGAATGAAGGGGAGAGTGTTTCTTGGGAAATTCAAATCTTTTCTGAAGGGGGTTTTCGAGGAATTGTATTTTAAGAAATTGATAAAGAAAAAAGAATATTTACAATTGAAAGCTTTTTTACTAACTTTTGAAGCTAGTCGTCCGAATGTGGCGCCTTGTCTTGGAATGGGACATGTTTAAAAAAAAGTTTGTTAAGTAGGAGTATTTTTAAATAAGGTTTATTTATTTTTATTATGAAGAAATATTATTTGACGTGGGGAATTTCGATTGTATTTATTGCTGTTTCTCTATTGATGTTTAGTTTAAATTTTACTGGAAATAATTCAGAAGAAGTTTTTCTCTCTCCTGGTTTTATTGAAAGTGCTGTTGAAAATGTTGTTAGTGTTGATGTAATTTGGATTGCGACAATTATGTTTGTCACTGGAATTGTTGGGGTTTGGCTAGAAATTAAAAGAAGTAAATAATAAAATGAGTGTGATATTGGGGGTAGTGATTTTTGTAGTAAGTTTAGCTGTGCTGATAAAGGCTTCTGATTTTTTTACTGGGGCTGCTGAGAAAATTGGAATTAAACTAGGAATTCCTGCATTTATTATTGGAGTCACAATTGTAGCAGTTGGAACTTCTCTTCCTGAATTGATTTCTTCAATATTTGCAGTTACAGGAGGGGTTTCTGAAATTGTTATTGGAAATGTTCTTGGTTCAAATATTGCTAATATTCTTTTGATTTTGGGTGTTGTTGCTTTTGTTTCTAGAAAGATAGAAACAGATTATGAAATTTTGAAGGTTGATCTTCCAATCTTTTTTGCTTCTGCAATGTTTGTTGTTTTTGTTTCTTTTGATGGGATTATAAATATGTGGGAAGGAATAATTGGGTTGTTGGGTGCGGTTGTTTATTTTAGTTTTGCCGGAATGAGTTCTAGAAATTCTGGTTCTAAAAAAGTAAAAAAAATTCGTTGTGAAAAAAAAGAATTAAGAAGAGATAGTTTATTGTTTCAACTTTTGATAGTTTTTGTTAGTGGTATTTTTATTTTTTTTGGGGCAAAATATCTTATTGATTCTGTTATTAGGCTTTCTGATATTTTTAATATTGGTAAGGAGATTATTGCTATAAGTGCTGTTGCACTTGGGACTTCTCTTCCTGAATTATTTGTTGGGGTTCAAGCAGCGAGAAAAGGGAATGCAGGAATGGCATTTGGGAATGTTCTTGGTTCAAATATTTTTAATTCATTTATTGTTTTGGGGATTCCTGCTTTGATTGGCCCTTTAATTGTTCCTCAAGGGATTATAATGTTTAGTCTTCCAGTAATGGTTGGGGCAAGTTTTTTGTATTTTTTCATGATACAAGATAAACAATTAACTATTTGGGAAGGTTTAATATTATTGCTTTTTTATGTGATGTATATTGGTAAGGTCTTTGAATTTTTTTAGTTAATTATTTTTCCAATACAGCAATTAATATAAAGGAGATTTATTTTGTGTTTTTGCATGATTACTTATAATGATATTTACGAAGCAGCTAAAAAAGAGAGGTATACAGAACAGCTTCAGCCTATTTCAAAGAGTTTTGTTTCAGAGTTTGCAGAATATCTTAAGGATAAAAAACAAGTGGCGTCTAAGGAGGAGGGAGATTTTTCAGAAGTTATTGTTAGAACTAAAAAGCAGTTGGAGAATGCAATTACTTTATTTAAGGAATTGATGGTTCGGCGTAGAAAAAAGATTTTGAATCTGGTTTTAATTGCAGCAGAAACAGGAATTTCAAAACAGGATTTTGAGAATATGTTGCAGATTGAAAAAGAGCTATTTGAGGAGCTTATGAAGAATATTGAATTAGCTGATAAAAGTCTAAATGATCTTTTGAGTGGCAATGGAAACGAAGAAGGAGAAGAAAAGAAAAGTAAGATACAGAAGGTTCTTTTTTTAGAAAATGTTGATGAGTTTGTTGGTTTAGATGGGAATAGTCTGGGACCATTTAAGAAAGGAGACATTACTGATCTTGTTTCAAATATTTCAGATATTCTTGTTGCAGATGGACGAGTTCGTTTGAAAGAACAATAAATTAATAAACCTGTTTTTCTAAGTTGTTTTATGACAAACACTACAAGTAGGTTGATTGCCGGAATTGCTTTGATTGTTTTTGGAGTTTATTTATTTTGGTTGGCGATTAAAGTTGTTTGGGTTTTGGTTTATGCGATTCCTCTTTTTTTAATAGGATGGTTTGTACTTTTTAATAAAAAGGAAGATCAAATTGAAAGGAGGAAAGATTTAGATTAGATGGTAAAATTAATTGTTACAACTGGTACTGAGATTCCAGGAATGAAAGTTGCTGAAATTATTGGAGTTGTTCGAGGTTCAACTGTGCGAGCTAGAAATCTTGGTAGAGATATTGGAGCAGGATTGAAAAATCTTGTTGGAGGGGAGATCAAGACTTATACTGAAATGGCAAATAACTCTCGAGATGAAGCTTTTAATAGAATGGTTAACCAGGCGGTAGAGGCTGGTGCAGAGGCAGTTATCGGAATGAAATTCACAACTTCTATGATTATGCAAGGTGCTTCAGAAATGTTAGCTTACGGTACTGCTGTTAAACTTAAGAAATAATTTCAAGCAGCATTAGGAATTATTTTTAAGAGAACTGCATCTTGAGTTCTACCTGTTTTGGAAGTTTCTTTTGTGTAGTCTGCTTTTCTTTTTTCTGCTTCTGTTCTTGCAGACCTTCTGTCTGTCGCATCTAGTTCTAATTTAATTTCTCCTGCATTTCTAGGGTAGGAAATATCTCCGGAATGATCCCACCTTCTTTTTTCGTAAATTGCATTAAATCTCATAAAAATTATTTATGTTTTTGGTTTAAAAGTTTTACTAAGAATTAATTAAGCCTGCGGAGGGATTCAAACCCCCGACCTATTCCTTACAAGGGAATTGCTCTATCACTGAGCTACGCAGGCATAGATTTATTAGAATGAATGAGTTTAAAAGATTTTTTGTCTTCTAATTACTCTTTCTTGGTGGTTGTTTCTTTTTTCTCTTCAACTTTTTCTTCTTTAACAACTTTTTTCTTAGTTTCTTTTGGTTTTTCTTCTTTAGAATCTAATTCTTTTTTCAAAGTGATTATTCTAATCTCACAAGTTGATAAAGGATAAACTTTTTTCAATTTCAAACTAATTGTTTTTTGTAATCTGTTTTGTAAAATTTCGTCAAAGATTGTTTCAGAGTCTTTGTTTTTTAGATATTCTGTTAGTTCTTCTTTTGCTTTTTCACGAAGAGCTTTTCTAACTGCTCGAGAAACTTTTCTTCTTGTAACTAAGAAAGGTTTGATTAATAGTTCTCCATCTGCACAGTTTGTGGTGAATGAATCTTCAACATAGTTTGTTCCTTTTCTTACCATTCTTTTTAAGAAATATGGAAGAATCTTTAGTTCTGTTGCTTTTGTAGTTAGTTTTTCTTGGTCTAAAATTACTTTTGCTTTTAGTAAAGCACCTTTTCCCCTTAAGATTCTTGTTAGATCATAGATTATTTGTTTGCCTTCAAGTTCTTCAGCGTTAAAAGCATATAGGTGAGTTGTCTTACTAATTAAGGGAATTTCCACATCGAAAAATTTTCTTTTCTTTTTTGTTTGAGCCATTTTATTCTTGAACTTGTTTTCCTGTTCTTTTATTTCTTTCTGATCTTCTGTATTTTGATTTTTTACAAACTGCGCAAGTGTACATTATGTTTGGTTTTTTAGTTGTTTTTGCTTTTCTTTTAAATTGTGAGTTTGCTTTTTTTGAATATCTTCCTTTGTTTCCTATTCCCCTGTTTAGTCCTCTTAATTTTGCTCTTCCTTTTGATCCTCTTTTTAGATTACTTCTTTTACCACCTGTGCTAACTAATTTGACTTTTTGATCTGTCTTTTTTTTACAATAAGGACAATATCTTTTAGTTGCTTTGGGTATTTTTGCCATGTAATTGGTTAGTATTTGGGTTTAAAAAGGTTTTTATAGTTGTGGTGTCGTAGTTATATATGAAAGTAAAGTTTAAGAAAAATAAGCAAAGGGAATTTATTAAAAAAGTTATTGAGAGTTCAAATTCATTTAGTTTAAGGGAGCTTGCGCGGAGATTAGAAGTTAATTATGCGTCGCTGAAAAATAATTTTGTGGAAAGGCGTTTGCTGGGAGAGGACCTGTTTGATCAACTTTGTTTTGTTGGAGAAGTAGATAAGAATAAATTTAAAGTTGATTTTGTTGAGGAGAACTGGGGGCAAGTTTTGGGGGGAAGGTGTGGGAAGAGAAAGAAAAAGATTTAAATACTGTTTTGTGTTAATTAAATTATGGAAACAACGAAGGTGATTGGAGGAGTAGTTTCTCTTATTTTGGGAGCATATCTTGTTAATGACAAATTTTCTTGGGTTGCTATGCCAAGTGCTATTGCAGGGATTCAAGAATGGCTTTTAGTTGTTTCTGGAGCAATGCTTATTGTTGCAGGGATTTATTTTTTGATGACTCAGCAAGATAGTTTTGGTTCTGGTCTTGGCGGATTAGGCGGATTTTAATTTTTAGTAAAAGTTTTTTTTATTTAGTTCTTTGCTTAGTTTTACTTAGTAAGTAAGTTACTTAGTAAGTAAGTTATTAACAAACATTTATATACTCAAAATCCTAATTCTTTTTATTGAGGAAAGAGGATGAAGAAATATTTGTTGTTAGTAGAGGATGAGGTTCTTTGGGAGAGGTTTAAGACTAGTATACAAAAGGATATTAATACAGAAATTATGGAATTGATTGAAGAAAAAGCAAAAAGAGGTAAAAATGAAAAGTAGGGGATTAAATAACAAAGCGCAAATGACAATATTTATTGTTGTGGCAGTTGTTTTAGTTGCAGGAGCGATTACTGTTTTTGTTATGAGGGATTCTCTGTTTGATTCTGCAATGCCTGCTTCATTTGAACCAGTGTATAGTTCATTTCTTCTTTGTCTAGAAGATGAAACTAGAATTGGAATCGATGTTTTGGAATCACAAGGAGGATATATTGAGCTTCCTGAATTTGAAAGAGGATCCACACAAATGCCTTTCTCTTCTTATTTGGATTTTTTGGGTAATCCTATTCCTTATTGGTATTATGTTTCTCAAAGTAATATTCAAAAAGAGCAAGTCCCAACAGAATCTCAAATGGAAGAGCAATTAGCTTCATTTGTCGAAGATAAAATAAGGGGTTGTTTATTAGATAGTCATTATCAACAAGGTTTTGAAATTATTCAAGATGTACCGGAGGCAAAAATGGAAATTAATTCTGATTCTGTTGAAGTTAGTTTGAAAATGGATCTAACAATTTCTAGGTTAAATGATACTGTTCTTGTAAAAGATCATAAGGTTACTGTTGATTCTAAGTTAGGAAAGTTGTATGAAGTTGCTAAGGAGATTTATGAATATGAACAAAAGAGTTTGTTTTTGGAAAATTATGCTGTAGATACTATGCGAGTCTATGCTCCTGTTGATGGAGTTGATTTGGATTGTGCTCCTTTGGTTTGGAGTGCTGAAGAAGTTTTTGATGAACTAAAAAGTGCAATTGAGGCTAATACAATGGCCTTGAAAGTTAAGGGTGGAGATTTTTCTTTAAAGCAAGAAGAAAATAAATATTTTATTGTAGATGTTGATGTACCTAGTGATGTTGAAGTTATGTTTTTGAATTCTCCAGAGTGGGCAAATAATTTTGAAGTTAATCCAACTGAAGGGGCAATTATGATTTCTAAACCAGTAGGTAATCAACCAGGGTTGGGAGCTCTAGGATTTTGTTATGTTCCCTATCATTATGTTTACAATTTAGGTTACCCTGTTTTAGCACAAGTTTATTCTGGACAAGAAATTTTCCAGTTTCCTATGGCTGTTGTTATTCGGGGCAATAAACCAAGAGAACCTTTGGATACAAGTGCTATTGATCTTCCTGATTTGGAAATTTGTAAAAATAAAAATACTTATTTCCAAGTTAATACTTATGATAATTCTTTAAATCCAGTTAATGCTAATATTTCTTTTGAGTGTTTTTCAGAAAGTTGTAAAATTGGAGAGACTGAAGATGGAATTTTAGTTACAGAGTTTCCTCAATGCACAAATGCAATTATCCGAGCTGAAGCAGGAGATTATGGGGCAGTTAAGGTTATTCAGTCTACGAACGAGGAGGGAGTTATTGATATTTTAATGAACAAACTTTATGAAGTTGAAATTGATTTGAATTTAGGCAAAATAGATTATGGTGGAGAAGCAATAATTAGTTTTCTTGCTGAAGGAGGCAAATCCACAACTATTTTATATCCTGATACAAAGAAAGTTGAATTGTCTGAGGGCCAGTATGAAATTCAAGTTAGTGTTTATAAAAATTCTTCTTTGAAATTACAGGAAACAACAACGCAAGAATGTGTTGAGATTCCTAAGTCTAGTTTAGGAGGAATTTTTGGTCTTACTGAGGAGAAATGTTTTGATATTGTTATTCCGGCACAGATTGTTTCAAATGTCTTGGCAGGAGGAGGAACTCAAAAACATTATATTTTAGAAGATGATCTTATTGGAGCAGAGTTTATTGAGATTGGAGCAAACAAGTTTCCTACTCCAAAAGCAATTGAAGAGTTGCAAGTTAATTATCTTTTATTTGAAGAAACTGGGCTGGAGGTAAATTTTAGATGAATAAACAAAATAAAATAAAAATTGGAATGTTTTTGATAGTTGGAATTTTATTAGTATTTACTTTTGCAAGTGTTTCAGCTACTTGGAAAATTTCCAATCCAAAATATACTTCTTCTAATTGGCAATCAAATAAAAATTCAGATATTGATTGGAAAAAACAATGTGAGGCTGGCCAAGATTTTGTTGTGCAAGTGGCTCCTTTTGGTTGTACTCCGGCAGTTGTGAGGAGTGATCTTTTGGAGGAACAAAATGTTCCTGTTTTTTGTAAGTTGCAAGCAACAAAAATTAATCCTTTGATTACTGTTGAAGCAATTGAATCTATTTCATTTAAAGACGAGAATTATAACAAAGATTATGTTCAGGGCGTTGGGTTTCATCCTGCAAAGGCAGCTTTGGGTTCAGGAGATAAATTGAACTCACCTATTCTGAGTAATATTGGTTATGCAGTGATTGTTTTGAAAAAACAAGATAATGTTAATAGTACTCCAGAGATAATTAGTGGTAATTTGACTGCGAAGTTAAAGTATGATATTGAAGATGCTTTTGGAATTGGAAAAGCAGATTTTAATTTGCCTTTGATGGGAGAGCAAGAATGGGATGAGACTTTTGAATCCTATGGTTTTTGGGGAAGAAGAGGTTTTTTGAGAGCAGATGGAATAGATGAATCTGGAGCAACAATAACTGTTTATGAAAGAGATGGGGGACAGATTGCTCGTTTGAATTTAGATAAGGGAGAAACTTCAAGAGAGTTTAGTTTACCTTCTTTGGATGATTGTTTTGCAAGGTTCAAGTTGAAGTTGGTTGATGTTGGGGGCCAGGATACTTATGCTAAATTGGCAATTAATGGAGATATTTTCCAATTAGTTGAAGGGCAGAAATTTTTAGATAATCATTGTACTGTTAAGGATGTTGACAAAAGAGGACTTTCTCAAAAAGTTAAAATTAGTTGTAAAACAGATTATAAGAGGGGAGATAGTTTTTGGTTGGAGATTAATCCCAAAGTTAGTTTAACTATCGAAGGAGTAACTGGAGAGTATAAAGTTGGAGATAAGTTATTTGATTTAGATGTGACTGTTCCTCAGTTAGATGGAAACGGGGATGTTGCTAAAGATTCATCTGGGGAAATAAAAACTACTGTGAGTAGACAACATATTTATTTGTCTTATGTTGGTAGGGACCCTAAGAAGGGATTATTTATTGTGCCTATTTTGTCTGAATTAGATGAAGAAGAATTTTCTAAGTCATGGAAGTTTGAATCTGCGAAAGGTTTGGAAAATTTCTTAGGAAGAATTTCTGGATCAGTTTTTGATGTTTCTATTTTGAAAGGACTGAATGGATGGAATGTTGGACCTTCTATTTATGTTGGGGAGGAAAAAGAAGCTGAATTTATTCGAGGAAAAGTTGCACGGCAAGCAGATGAATTTGATACAATGATTGATGTTTTTTATGAAAATTTAGATTATGCTACTGCTTTATGGGGAGAGAAACTTCAGGAGAATTTTATGGGAGATTATCATTCTCTTGAAAGAAAAAAATATAGGTATGTTGATAAAATTGTTGAGAAGATGAAAGCAAATAAAAAAGATCAGGATCAACCCCCTAAGCCTAATGTGCCTGAGCCCACTGCAGAACCAGAGGCAGCTCCTCCCACTGTAACTGATCGTGTTCGGAAGGGAGTAGATGCAGTTAAGCAGCTTGGAGAAGGAAACTTAACTTGGTGGGAAAAGGGAAGGAATTTTTTTCTTGGAGGAAAAAAGGGTTCTAAGAGTCCTCCAATAACCGGAAAGGTGACTGGAATTCTTGATTTTGAAAAAATTGTTAGGAATATTGTTGAGGGCGTGGAAAAAACATGGGATGAAATTGATGAACAAACTAAAGAAAATGTAGATAAATTAGGGAAAAAAGCAAAAGAATATTTTATTTATGGGGAAACTGGAAGTGGAGAGTGGGAAGTTGATTATATTTTGGATTATGGCGAAGAGCAAGTTGTTTTAACTGGTTTAACTTTGGGGAAGAAAACACAACCAAGCGAGACCTATCAAGAGAATAAACCAAAACTAGATGATATAAAAAGTATTAGAGACCATCTTGATAATCTTAAGGATGCGATTTCTTTTAGAAAGGTTTCTAGTGGCCCTACAGGAGTGATTAATGTAGCAACAATAGTTGAAAATAAAATTCTTGGTTTGAAGGCAGGGGGCTCTTCAAATTTTGGAAATATTTTTAAGGATTTAAAACAAAACATTAAAGATCTTTCAGGATCAGGTTTAACAGAGACTATCTTTCAGAAGAGTATTTATGATGAATTTATTGATCAAGAAAATAGACTTCTTCCTTATTTAGATGAGGTTGAAGCAATTTATAATAAGAAGCATATTGGCTATATTGATCATCTTTATATTTATGATTCTGCTAAGCAGAAAATAGGGGAAATTTACTATCCTAAAGAAAAAAGCATATTTGGAGGGAAGCAAGTTTATATTGATAAAGAAGTTATGTCGCGTGAGTTTGCAGAATTACAAGAAGCTAAAACAAATTATGAAAATAATAAGTTGAATTCTTCGTTTAAGGAGCAATATTTAAGAAAGTTATTGTATTTTCAGATGTTGGAGTCTTTTAATTATAATAGTTTGATTTGCAGTAGAAATAGTTTTGATAATTGGTTAAATTATTGTTATTTTGATCTTTCTGGAGATGAATCTTATCTTATGGATGTAAACATGATTGATGCTTGGACATTGGTTAAGGACGAAGCTGCAAATAAAGCAAATTTGGAAAAAGTTGCTATTGATTTTGAAAATGAGAAAGCTAGGGCAGAAGAATTAAATAAAGATGGTTGGGCTAAAGCAGAAATTAGTGTTATTGCAGATGATGGCTCTGTTGCAAGGACAGCTTTTTTAGAAAGCGGAGAAAGTTATCTTATTAGTGAAAATTGGATTTTAACTGCAAATAAGGTTGAGTTAGATAAAGCAAGTTTGGTTTTTATTAATTCAAAGTTTGAGACCGAAGAAATAACTTTTAAGTTGGGCGGAGGAGAGGAGCATAAGGTTGTAGATTCTAAGTCTTCAAATAAATATACAACAAGATTAGTTAATATTGATGGAGCAGAGGCGAATGGAATCCCTGATTGGTGGGAGACTTTTTATGAACTTCGAGGAGGTGCAAACGGAGATGATGATGGAGATAAACATTCTAATTTAGTTGAATATAAAGCTAAAACAGATCCTCAAGACGAAGATTCTTATCCAGATGAAGGGGCTTTTACAGAGTTTGTTAAGGGTCTTCGGGAAGGAATTTCTAAAGCGAAGTTACCTGCACCAGATGCTTGGGCTAAGTTAAGAATTTTTAGGCACCAGAAAGTTAATATTAGATTTGAAGGTTTAGCAGATAATCGAGATACTTTTGATTTAACTGAAAAAGATTATGGGAGTTGTATTGATGATTATGCTGAGTTTAATGCAGGTTTGTGTAAAGCAGGAGACCGGGTTTTGATTTCTCTCTTTAATTCTACTTCTGGGAAGTCTGCTTGGGTTGTGAAGAAAGATGATGATGAATGGGTTTATGTTAGTTTTGCAGAGTTTAAGCTTGCTTCTGGAAAAGTTCTTAGTTCTAAGATTGCAGGCCATGAAAAAAATCCTTTTGAGGATGCTGAAATTAGTTCTTTTTATAATGGGAAAAAAGGAGTAACAGATGCGGAAATTTCTGGATTTCATCTTGGGGGAGAAAATGTTTTGAGTAAAGTTGACTTTGAAGCTAAATTAGATTTGATTAGAAAAAAGGGTGAAGCAGGTTTGAATGAAGATAAAGTTAATTATAAGTTGGCTTCTCAAGATTTTAAGAAAGTTATTGGAAGTTTTGGTGGAGAGATTTATCAAGATCTTCGTACTCGGAAAAAAGAACTTTTGGGAGAAGAAGCTATGTTTTATTTTATTAAACTTTCTTCTAAAACAGGACAGATGAAAACTTTGATTGATTTGTGTGAAGAATTTAAAAATAGTTATGAGAGTTCTAAATATTTTTCTCAATTGTATTCTTATTGTAGTGGAGATGTGAGGAAAGGTAGCTCAGGAACTTTTAGTAGGGATTTAGTTATTAATGGAAGAGTCAAGGAGATTGTATTTGAAGGAATTTATGAGCCAGACTTAGAAGATTTTAGTGCTACAATTAGAATCTCTGGTTTGGAGAATGGAGCAGAATCTTTTACTTTGGGCAAGAACGAAGTTCACATGCTTAATGATGTTGAGTATATTCAATTAGTTGATTTAACAGATGATAAAGCGAAGTTGAAAGTTGATTTGTATGCAAGTGGTTTTGTGAGTTCTGGAAGAAGGGTAGCAGAAATTATTGCAGATAAAGCAACTCTTGGAAGAGCAAGTAGATCTAGAACAGTAACTTTGAATAGGGAGGAAATAGATAGTTTTGGAAGTAATTATAATTTTGCTTTAACAGATATTAAGTTGAATAAAGTTGCAAAAGTTGGAGTGATTCCAAGTATTACAGATACTTCTTCAGAAGTTAATTTTAGTTTTAATATTGGGGTTGAGCAAAGATCAATTAAACTAACTCCAGAGAAAACTAAGGAGATGGTAAGTAAGTTGGATAATAAAATAGAAAGTTGGCAAGAGAAATCAGAGAAATTGGGAACTGTGGTGAAAGGAATGAAGGGTGCTTGTTTAGCTACAGGGGCTACTTTGCTTGTTACTTCATTTATTGGTAATTGGGATGGAACTTCTAGTGCAAGAAGAAAAGTTATGGAAGAAGGAAATTGGAAAACTTTTTGTACAAAAGAAGTAGCAGATAAAAGATTTGTTTCTATTCAGGCTTGTCTTGCAGCAAATAATGATCATATTGAGGCAGATGTTAAGAGAAGACTTGCAGCTCATGCAGAGACAAATAGGGTTGCTAAACTTGCTCAAGCAGAAGGGGCAGATGGTAAAACAACTGTGGTGGAATCTGGCCCAATTAAGGGAACAGTACATAATACTGAATTAGTTAAGAAGAGAACTGTTGAAGGGGAAGGAAGTAACTTACTTTCTTTTAAAGAGAGATTAATTAAAAAGGGTATTATAGAAATTCCTAACGGGGAGTTTAAGAAAGATGTTAATGGAAAGCAAATCCCCACAATGGTTAAATTGAGAGATGTTCCAGATGAAAAACTTAATAAGCTTTTAATGGATAATAGAAATCTTGAAGATATTCAAGCGTGGGAGGAAGAAGCTTTTCTTGCTCAGAATGGAGGCCTTGCTAAAGTTGATGCAGATAAATTTAAGAAAAAAGTGCAGGATGGATTGTCTGAATTAGTTTATAAAGAAGGTAAAAGAGAGGAAGAGAGACAATCTTTACAAGCAGAATATGGAAAAAAAGTTAAGGGGATACAAGTAGATGTTTTGTCTTCAAAGGAAAGACAGCCAAAATATTTTGAAGGGCCTGTGTTGGATGGAACTTCTTCTGGTCTTAATTTCTTAAATAAAGAGAAATATAAGGGTTCTACTCCGTATGTGGCTGTTGTTGGTTCAAAGCCATATGTTTTGGCATTAAGGCCTGCTAGTGGGAATGATTATGTTGTTCAAGATGAGGGTATTTTTGATGAAAAGGGAGACTTGGTTCCGAAAACAAAAATGGAAACTGTTGGAGACAAACAAGTTGAGGTTCCAAACCCAGAATATGATCGTTTAATGACTCAATTTAGCAAGTTTAAGTTTGCGAAAAAACAAGAAGGAATGTTTCCTGAAAAATATCTTCTTCCAACTGTTCGGTTTTATGAAACAGAACCCTATAAAGGAATGCCTGCGGTTGTTCCTGTTGGAGAAAGTAAAGGGTGGTATGCTTACATAAAGCACACAATTCCATATACAAATAATATTCGGTCATATGATGAATCTGGAAGAGTTTACAGTATGTATCTTTGCCATGTTGGTAATAATGAGAGAGAAGAAGCTATGGGCGGAGATGATGAGTGTTGGAATGTTAATCGGGCAACAAAGGTAGTTGCGATTCCTTATCTGAGTGAGTCTGAGAAAAGAACACTTGTTAAAAATGCGGAGAATTCTATTGAAAGGGTTTCTAAACAATATAAGAAAGGAGTTAGAAAAGTTTCTATCCCTGGTTTGGAAACAATTGATGTTGCTAATCCGATGGCTGCAATTTCTCAAATGGAATGTACCAATTTCATGAGTGCTAAATCTTGTCAGATTTTGTTTAATGTTTGTGATCCTGTGATTTGTCCTTCAAGTAGATGTAATCTTGGAGGAAAGTTTAGTGTTTCAAATGTTGTGCAGTCTGGAATAATTGGAAGTCTTGCTCTTTGTTTGCCAAATTGGCATCCTTTTGATTATACAAAAGGAGTTATTATTCCAATTTGTTTAAGTGGAGTTAAAGCTGGAATAGATGGTTGGTTGAGTGTTTTGACTTCGTATAGGGATTGTTTGGATGATAGTTTGGAAACTGGGAAGATGGTTGGAATCTGTGATGAGATTTATTCTATACATGCGTGTGAATTTTTTTGGAGACAGGCACTTCCATTTACAGATATAATTATTCCAAAAACACTTGAGATTCTTTTGGGACAAAATACTCGTGGAGGAGGAGAGTATTTGAATGTTGCTTCTGCGTGGGAGAATATGCAAGATACTGTTAGTTTTTTCACAAATGATTATGCTGTGAATTCTTATAAAGCATTTAAAGCAAGAACTTCAGAAACAGTTGGAGATGCTGTTTGTAAGAATTCTATTTCCGCTGTTTATCCTTCAGGAGGAGATGTTTTAGATAAGTTAACTGATCCTGATTCACCTCCGCAATACCATGGAAGATTTGATGAGATTCCTTTTACTACTGCTACAAATCCTCCGCAATCACAGTATAAAGTGTTCTATCATATATATGCAGGAAATGATTCTAGAGCATACTACCAGATTTATTTGACTGGTGCAGCTGGAAGTTCATTTTACCAAGATAGTGGTTTGAAGAAAACAGTTGATTCAGGATATATTTCAGTTGGAGGAACTGTTTCAGAGACAAAGGATTTCTTGGCTCAAGCAGGTTACAACCAAATGTGCATTGTTGTTAATGGTCAAGAGGAATGTGGGTTTAAACAGGTTTCAACTTCGTTTGCAGTTGATTATGTGAAAGATCAATATATGGGATCTATTGCAGAGCAGAGAGTAACTTCAGAGGAAGATTGTATTTCTGGAGATAATTTTAATTTGTGGGGAATTGCAAATAATGCGATGATTCCTAGTTCGCAGGGGATGGCAGAAGAATTGGCAAATCCTGCTATTTACAATCGTGGAATTGTTAGGGTGTGTGGTTCAGTGAATCCTGGAAAAGGAATAGATGGGAAATGGAATACAGAGAAAGCTCGGTGGAAAGATGTGGGGTATTGTGGTAATTCAGATCTTAGGTGTTGGTTAGATACTGAAACTGTTAAAGAAACAATTCAGCATACTGGAATAGAAGAAAAAGCTTTAGCAAGTTTAACTAATAGTTATTTGGAGATTTTAAACGAATCTGGAGATTATATTACTGATCCTAAGGATATTTATAATATAATTGATAGATTAGAGAATTGGTTGCTTGGAGTTGGTCTGCCCAAAATGAGTGGAAGCTCATCTGTAACGTTAACTGATAAAAGTGGCCCAATTAGTGGAACAGGTGCAACAAAATCAACACAAACACCTGAACAAGATAAAAGATATGATACGGTTATTCTTGATATTGATACTGCACAATATTATGATAAGATGTTTTGGAGTAATGCTAAAGGTAAGATTTATTTGTTGAGGGCTTTGGCGTATGCAGGGAAAGCTTCTGTTCAAATAGAGGAAACTCGTGCAAAAATAAGTGAAGAAGTTGATTTGTTAGAAACTTCTGAAGGTATTGATCAGTTTAATACTGTGCAGAATAATTTGCGAAGGGAAGATGATGGAGCAGAATTTGTTCAAACTCCTCCTGAAGAATTAGTGGAAGGAGATACTTCTGAAGATGTTCTTGAGATGAAGGAGTTGATGCTTTTGGGAGAAGGTTATGTTACACAGGGCAATAAAGAAGAAGCTAAAAATATTTTGGATAAGATAGAACAAAAGAGAAAAGAATCTGAATATATTGATGCTCTTTTAAAAGTAAATCCTAATGCTGACCACGATAGTTTATCTACCCAATATGCTATTTTAAGGGAAAAATATTTTAACTTGAATTCTGATTCTGCTGCAGTTCCTGCACCTGTTCCAGTTGCTGTTAAGCCAAATGTTGTTTCTCCTGAGAAACAAGTAGTAAAGGCAATTCCCACAGAACCTGCAACAGAGGCAACTTCAAAAAAGACAACTCATTCTGTTTATTCATTAGTAAGAGTTGCAGATCAAGTTCTTGTAAATTTGTTTTTAGAGAAGGATTGTGTTTTGAAAGGAGAATTAATTACAGGGGATAGGGATGGGCTTGTCCTTACGAAAGAAATAAGTTTAGACCAAGTGCCACCTACCTCCTCTAATCTTCCAAGACCAGTTGGTTTTGAGTTTGCAAGTTATGTTTTTGTAACTCAGTTTAACTTTGCACGTGTGAAGGATCTTTCTGCTATTTTTTGGTGTGAAGGAAATAAAGAAGACCAATCAGTTTCTGGGTGGTATGATGTTAAGAGAAAGTTTGGTTTTTTTGGAAACTATTATTTAAAGCAAAGGTAAGCTTCTAATTTATGCGGAAGCAAGGATTCGGAGTCGGAAACAAGTTCCTCACTCGTCCTCCCAGGCGTGGTAGAACGAAACCATGGTAAAAAATATATTTGATTTTTAAAGGCATAGAATCCTTGCGGATTAATTCAATCTTTGATTGAATGATGCGGAAGCAAGGATTCGAACCTTGGTAAGCATAAGCTAACAGGTCCTAAACCTGTCCCGTTTGACCACTCCGGCACTCCCGCATAGAAATAATATTAATTAAGGGTATAAAAAGTTTAGCTTTATCTGAGAATAGCTGCAATTATTAGAAGTAAGATTATTAAGACTAATGCGATTGTTACTAAGATTAAAGCGATCTTCCATTTTGAATTGTCCCTAATGTTATCAGTAAGAGCAACATTTAACTTAATTGCATCTTTTGTTATTGCAGATACTGTAGCTGTTGTTTCAGAAATTACTTCATCAAGAATATCAAATTCAATTGTTCTGTCTCCTGAATTTCTTTTCTTTTTCTTTTTGTCTTTTTTATCTTCAAGATCAATTGTGAATTTGATTGTTGTTGTTGCTTCATTGTTTGAGGCATCTTTTGCTTTGAAAACTATTTCATGTTCTCCTTCTGCTAAGTTTGTTAAAGAGTAAGTGAATGTTAAAGAGTCTGTGCTATCTAATGGAATGCTTCCTCCATTGTCTAAGTTGAATGTTGCTGTTGAGGCTTCATTTGTTTGAATCTGGATTGTTATTGTTTTGCTGTCTATTGTTGAATTTGGTGTTGGGGAGACTATTGTAATTTCAGGTTTTGTTGTATCTGGAATAGTTGAGCTTTCAACTGTGATTGTTATTGTTCCTGTTTCATAATTACCTTTATTGTCTGTAACTGTGATTGTTAGAGAGTATGGGCCTACGGGCAGGATGTTGCTTGTTAGTAATCCTGCATCTGTGATTGCAAAGTTTGTTGTATCACTAACTGTAAAAGAGTTTACTCCACTTCCACCTGTATCTGTTGCTGTAATTTGATAAGATAATTGAACATTGTCTTTGATTGTCTTATCTGCTAAGTTTGTGAATACTGGAGGAGTATTATCTACAGGAGGATTTGAGGAAGTATCAACTGTGAAAGTTACTGATTTAGGGGTTGCATTGTTCCCAGAAGTATCTTTTGTTCTGAATGTGTAAGTATAAGTTCCGTCTGCCAATGTTAAAGTTGTAGGTGCTGTGTACTGCGTGTCATCTCCTGATCCACTATTAAACCATGTGCTCTGGATTCCAACATTATCTGTAGCTGTTATGTCAAATGAAACTTGGTTTGTTGGATAAGTTGTAGCTGTTGGAGAGTTTACTGTTAAAACAGGGTCTTCTGTGTCAGAGGTGTCAACTGTGAATGTGGTTGTTTTTATTATATAATTTCCTGCCTTATCTGTTGCTTTGAAAGTGATTGTGTGCGTTCCATCTTCAAAAGATAATGTTTCTTGTGAGCCGGGATAATTTATTGGTCCTGTTCCATAGTCATAAGTTAATGATTCTGGGTTTGAATCTTCTGATCTAATGTCTATTGTGATTGGGTTTGAGGTGTATGTTGTAGCTGTAGGTGAATCAATTGTCAATGAAGGATTTGTTTTGTCGATAATTATTGTTTTAATTACTGTTGGGGTATTTTCATTTCCTTCTGTGTCTTCAAAGCTTACACTTAAAGTATATGTTCCATCTGCTAATGGGTCTGCATCAAGGTTGTAGTTTGCAGGAAGGTTTGTTTGGTCTGCCAATGTGATTGATTGTGTGTCTACTGTTTGTCCTGAAGCATCTTCTAGTTTAAAGTTTGCAATTAAAGGATATTCATTGCTTGTTAATTCTAATTTAATTGTTTTATCTTGATTTGTGTAGATCGGTGATTCAGAAGGTGTTGTTTGAATGTTTGTAATTATTGGGGCTGTTGTGTCTGTTACAGTTACTGTTGTTTGCTTTGTTCTGGGTTGGCTGTTTTGAAATTGAGAATCTAGAATTTCTGTTGTTGCCTTTATTGTATATGTTCCTATTTTTGAAGGGATAAAGGGAAAATCAACTTGGTGAGTTGCTTCATTGTCTACTATGTTAGTTTGAGTAAGTGTTTTAGATTCTGGGCCAGTTATTTCTAAAGTTGTTTTTATTCCTGTTTGGTAAAATCTTTTTACTTCATTTGGAATATAACTTTTTGGAGTTGGTCTTGTTATTGGAGAATGAATATTTGTTGAAATGTCTAGAGTGTTTCCTTTTTCATAGTTAGCTAAAGAAGGAGTTAAGATTAAATTATCTAGTTCAACAGAGAAGCCATCTTTTTCTGTTAAGTATATTGGGATTGATGTAATTGTCCCGGGGGTTGTTACAGCTACATCTACTTCAGTTATAGAGTATCCTTCTTTGTAAACATAAAGAGTATATTTTTGTCCTGCGGGAGGATTTGGGTATGTTAATGTTGCTGTGTTCGAGTTTGTTCCTGTGCTTTGTGCGCTTGTCCAAAGTGCAGTTGGATTTGTGTCCTGACTACAATAATCACTTGTGCAGTAATATCCAATAATATTAACATTGTTTATTGGGTTATTAGTTAGTGTTGGAGAGTTTCCGTTAGCATAAGTAGTCATTTCAAATACTGAGATCGCTTGTGTGCTTGCTGAAGCAACTGAAAGTAATGTTAATGCAAGAATTAATGTGAATAATATTTTTTTCATTTTAGTTTGTTCTTTGAGTAGTTGTTGCTTTACCAAAACTTCCTCCTCCGCTTCCGCCTTTTCCTCCTCCAAAAGGATTTAGGAACATCCAAACCCCTTCTCCTATTGCTTCTAGCACTCCAATTCCAAAAGATCTTGGAGATTCTCCATCTTTTTTTTGTGGTGCAGGTTCTAGATGATTAATAATTGGTATTGCATTTATTGCAGTTCCACCTAAACTATATTCTCCTATTCCTAGTTCTTTTTTTCCCTTTTCATCTTCTCTTCTTCCTGTTAGTTGATTTCTAGTATATTCTCTTGAGGATTCGCCGTCAATATCAATGTAACCTGTTTTGTCTTCAATAACATCTAAACCATGTTGAAAAGTGGGAGGAATTCCTCCATGATCTGGATGTAAAGCATATCCTATTGATGCAACAAATTCTTTTCCTCCTGGAATTATTGAGCCTACCCACATAGGTATTTGTATTGCAGTATCATAAGTTCCTCCCAGAACATCTCCTAAGCCTTCTCCAGCATCTCTTACCCCTTTTATTGGACCACTAATTCTTCCCCACACTGGTCTTCCTACTCCTTCTGTATCGGGTTTATATCTAATTGAATCTTCTTTTTTTCTTTCATAAACCATGTCCCATGCAGGACAAGCATTACTTGTACCTAAAGAAATAAAACCTGCTGCTCCGTCAATTATTTTAACTAAACCCATTCCTAGTCTTCCGGCACCAAGGCGCATTTTTGTTAATGTTCCTGTGTCTGCCATTTTATCCATAATTATTTGTTTTGTCACTTCTTCTTTTGCATAGGCATTATCTCCAGCTCTTCCAGTAAAAGGAAGTAAACCAGTTAATGTTGCTAGAACTGTTCTTGCTGAATTGTATGCTGTTTGTTTTCTCATGAGGTTTCCTCTGATAAGTATCACCCCAAGTCTAGACAATTAGTGTAATTTGGGTTTATAAATATTTAGATGTTTGTGTAACTACATAATTACAACATTGCTCTTTGGAAATTCATTAAAAAATAGTAGTTATTATTCTTCTTTTTCTTTCTCTTTTCTCTTTTTGTTCTGAGCTTCTTTTTGTTTTATTTTTTCTTCAAGATTTAAACGTTCAATTAATTCCTTGTATCTGTTTCTGATTGTAACTTCTGTTATTCCTGCAATGTCTGCAACTTCTCTTTGTGTTTTCTTTTCGTCGTTCATTAAAGCGGCCACATATAAAGCTGCTGCAGCAATTCCTGCTGGCCCACGTCCTGAAGTTAGTTCAACTTTTTCAGCATCTTTTAGAACTTTTAGTGCGTCGTTTTGAGTTTTTGGAGAAAGTTTTAGAACAGATGAGAATCTTGAAACATAATCTCTTGGAGAAGATTGTTTTACCTTGATTCCTAGTTTTCTAATTATGAATCTATATGTTCTTCCTATTTCTTTTCTTTCAACGTCAGAGGCGGTTGCCATTTCATCTAATGTTCTTGGGATGTTGTATGATCTACAAGCTGCATAAAGGCAGGCTGCAATTACAGATTCCATTGATCTTCCTCTAACTAATCCTCTTTGTAAAACATAATTGTAGATTCTTGCTGATTCATCTCTAACCACATTGGGTAATGTTAAATATGAAGCAATAACTCTTAGTTCAGCCATTGCTAAACGCAAATTTCTTTCAATAGAAGTTGAAACTCTTTCTTGCCATTTTTTTAATCTTAGAAATTTTCTTGTTTGCCCTGGTTCTAGTTTGTATATGTCTGAGATTTCCCCAATGTTTGTAGTTAAACCTTTGTCAAATTTTTGCATTGAGATTGGAGCACCACCACGGCCTTTTTTTTCAGACTTGTCGAATTTTCCTGCAAGGTCAATTCCGGTATCAACCATTTTTTCTTCTACAACAAGACCACAATCATTACAGATAACTTCCCCTAGGTGAGGGTCATAAGTTAAGTTTATACTTCCACATTCGGGACATTTTTGAATATTTGCCATTTTTTATTAAGAACTTTTACGATTTGTAAGTTGTACAGTAAGGTTTATAAAGTTTGTGGGTTTATAAAGGTTACGCTTTTTATCGAGGGAAAAAATTAAGTTTTTAAAGAAGAATTATTCTTTTATTAAGATTCCATTAAGTACAGCTTCTTGAGTTGGACGATTTGTTATTTTTACTTTCCCCAAGCTTGTTTCTACAATTGTTCCTTTTGTAATAATATTTTGTCTAGCTAAGAAACGATTTGAAGGTGTTTCTATTACGTTTTTGATTTCAGCTTTTTTTCCATTCACGTTTATTGAACTTATTTTAAGTAAGAATGTTTTTTTTGTTTTACCTAGCCCCACTTTTGTTTTTCTTTTTGTCTCACCAAGTTTAACAATTCTTTTTTGTCCAGCTGTTTCTCTAGATTTCTTTTTTCTTCTCTTGATGTATTTTCCGCCTGAAATTTTTCTTCCTTTTTTTAGTGGCATACTTTTGATAGATAAAATTGGTTTTTAAAAGTTCCTGTTGTTGCGAAATGTTTAAAAACTAGTTGTAATCTAATTGTCTATGGTTAATGGAATTGAGAGACCTTTGGATTTGTTAAACAATTCGAAGAGCCAAGAAGTGTTAGTAAAGTTGAAGGGTGACAAAGAATTTGTCGGAACTCTTTTAGCTTTTGATATACACATCAACTTGGTTTTGGACAATGCAAAGCAAATGCAAGATGGAGAAATGGTAAAAAGTCTAGGATTGACTTTTCTTCGTGGAGATACAATAATTTATATCTCACCTGCTTCAACTGCTTTGAAAAAAGAATAGGTCTCTATAATAAAGCGTTTTGCCTTATTTGATTTCGCTTAGGCGCGAATTCTGGAAAGGTTTGTCTTAGTGGTAACTCTTAAAAACTCTTTTCTCTTGGGTAATTTATAAAATGACTTCGAAAATTAATTTAAGTTTTTTAGGAACTAGCGCGCAGATTCCAACTTCGAAAAGAAATCATACTGCTATGCTTTTGCAATATAATGAAGAAAATATTTTGGTTGATTGTGGGGAAGGGACGCAAAGACAATTTAGAAAAGCTCGTTTAAATCCAAATAAAGTTACGAGGATTTTAATTACGCATTGGCATGGAGACCATGTTTTTGGTTTGCCGGGAATTCTTTCTACTTTGAGTTTGAGTGATTATAATAAAACTCTTTATATTTATGGGCCTAAGGGGACTAAAGAATTTATTCGAGAACTTTTGAAGATGTTTAATTTTAAGAGAAATTATGAGATTAAAGTTGAAGATGTTTCTGGAAAGTTTTTTGAGACAAAAGATTTTTATTTAGAAGCTAAGGCAATGAAACATGGAATTCCAACTAATGCTTATTGTTTTGTTGAGAAATCTAAAATGAGAATTGATAAAGCTAAGTTGAAGAAAAGTGGGTTGCCTTTTGGACCTTTACTTTCCAAGATTAAAGATGGAAAAGATGTTAGTTATGGGGGGGAAAAGTTTAAGGCAAAAGATTTACTTTATGGCCAAGCAGGGAAAAAAGTTTGTTTTGTTCTTGATACTTTAGATAATGAAAATATTGTTGGGTTTGCGAAGGATTCTGATTTGTTAATTTCTGAATCTAGTTTTAGTTCAGATGATAAAATTAAAGCTAAGGAACATTTGCATTTGACTGCAGAGCAAGCTGGAAAGATTGCTAAAAAAGCTAAAGTTAAGAAATTGATTTTGACCCATGTTAGTCAGAGATATGAAAAAGATTTGAAGAGTTTTTTGAAAGATGCGAAAAAGGAATTTAAGAATGTGGAGATTGCTGAAGATTTGAAGGAAATTGAGTTGAAATAGGTTTTTGAAAAACAATAAAATATATAAATGGGTGAATGTTTAATTTGTTATGGGAGAGGAAAATAATTCTTTTAGGGAGCTAGGGGAGAAATTAATTAATCCAGAAGATTATCCCAATATTTCTTTTGGACCAAGACAAACTGATCCCACAACAACTCCTGCAATTCCCTTAAGATATAAAAATCCCCACGATGTTCCCTGTAAGGGAGCAATGCCTTCTTATGCAAGAAAGAAGGAAATTATGGAAGCAGTTAGTGCATAAACGAATTTAGTTTTTAATTATTTTTAATTTAAAATAATTTTTTAAAAAGATTTTTAGAAGAGGTGTTGTGTACTTTGTTCTGATTTAACCTTAGTGAACAAATCCGCGGAAAAGCTTAGGAAATGGCTCGCGCTTTGCGCTCGCATCATAAATTATTAGTTTTATTTTTTTGTGAATAGTAAGCTTTAAAAGTGAAGTTTATAGTTGATTTGGATGGCAAGACCTTTGATTTTGACCCCAAAAGATAAAGAGTACCAAGCACTTAGAGATGCTGTTTTTAGTGGAGAATATCGTAAAAATTGGGTAGAGGATTTTTTTGTATGGCCTTGTTTAAGATCTTTAAGGGATGTAGATTATTTGGCAGATAAAACAAAAGCTGCTGCAGAGGCAATGGCTACAGAGGCTTATGCTGATGCTGTTTTGATTAATCCTGTTGGATGGGGTGATTTTAAAGTGAATGCTATGTTTTTGAGAAAATAGATTTTTAGAAAAATAAATGGCCCTGACAGGATTCGAACCTGCGACCTACTGCTTAGAAGGCAGTCGCTCTATCCAGGCTGAGCTACAGGACCATATAGAATTAATGATAAAAACCTATTTAAAAGTGTTTGTTTTAATACAATTATGAAAAGAAGTGATTTGCAATTTCCTCTAAAAGGAAACTATCTTGTTATGGTTGCGCCGAGTTTTATTGTTGATTTTAAATATCCTAAAATAATTTCTCAACTTCGTTGTTTGGGTTTTGATAAAGTTGTGGAAGTTACTTTTGGGGCAAAAATGATTAATAAGGAGTATCATAAAAAATTAAAAAGTTCAAAAGATTTGGTTGTCTCAAGTGTTTGTCCTGGAATTGTTGAGGTTGTTAAAAATAAATTTCCAAATTATAAAAAGAATTTAATTTTAGTTGATAGCCCCATGATTGCAATGGCTAAGATTTGTAAAAAGATTTATCCCAAACATCAAATTGTTTTTCTCTCTCCTTGCAATTATAAAAAGATTGAAGCAAAACAATCGAAGTTTGTTGATCATGTTGTTGATTTTAAGGAATTGAGTCTTTTGTTTAAGAAGTTTAATACAAATAAAAATTGTAATAATCAGTTTGATAAATTTTATAATGATTATACAAAAGTTTATCCTCTTTCCGGAGGATTGAGCAAGACAGCACATCTGGGGGGAATTCTAAAACCCGAAGAGGTTTTAATTGTTGATGGGATAAAAGAAGTTTTTAATTTTTTGAAAAAGCCTATACCTAATGTTAAATTTTTAGATGTAACTTTTTGTAAAGGCGGTTGTGTTGGAGGGCCTTGTATTAATTCTAAAGCTCCTTTAATGATTAAGAAGATGAAGGTAAGAGGTTATTTGAAAAAATCTAAGAGAGAGGATATTCCTGAAGAAAAAAAGGGACTTGTTGGTAAGGCGAAAGGAATTAGTTTTTTGAAAAAGAATTTTTAGAATAGGAATAGTTTTAAATATGGTTTTCTTAACATAATTACACGCGCGGGTCGCATAGCGGCTATTGCCTTCGGTTGCAGCCCGGAAATTCGTGAGTTCGAGTCTCACCCCGCGCTTTTCTATTTTTGAGTCTCTTTAGGGGTGAGACTCTTCGAGTCTCAAACTCGCGACCTCGCTTGGTTATTTTTAGTTTGATTTTGTCCTTTGCGAAATCGCTCGCCCACGCTTTTTTTGTTTTTGAAGTTTTTTGGGGGTGAGACTCTTCGAGTCTCCTATTCGAGCCCACGCTCGTTTTTTTTTATGGATTATAACTCGCGTAAACTCTCACCCGCGCCTTTCTATTTTTAAAATAATTTAGCTAAATATTTAAAAACATGTAGTTAGTAATTATTTTATGTATGTTGTTAAGCAAAAAGTTAAGGGACATGATTATTATTATTTGAGAAAAGCTATTCGTGAAGGAAGTAAGGTGACAAGTAAGAATGTTGCGTATCTTGGCAAAGATAAAAAAGAGGCGGAGAAGAAAGCAAAAGAAATAATTAAAAACCTAGAAAATGGAAATAAGAAAATGAGTGAAGATAAAAAAGTGAAAGATATTAAACAGGTACTTGTAGATAAAGATAAAACAATGGATGACATAATTTCTCTTGCTAAGAGAAAAGGTTTTGTGTTTCAAGGTTCTGAAATTTATGGGGGGCTAGCTGGTGCTTATGATTTTGGGCCATTGGGTGTTGAGCTTCTTAATAATCTTAAGAGTTTTTGGTGGGATAAAATAGTTCGAGGGAAACCTGATTATTATGGTTTAGATTCTGCTATGTTTAAGTTTCCTAAAGTTTGGGAGGCTTCTGGCCACACAGCCGGTTTTTCTGATCCTCTGGTTGAATGTAAAGATTGTAATGCTCGTATAAGGGCAGATAAAGAATTGAATAAAATTGGAATAAATGCCGATGAAAAAATGTCTGAAGAGGAGTTGAATAAATTATTTAAAGAAAATTTTGATGAAATTAAATGTAATAAATGTGGTAAGAAAAATTTTACAGAAGTTCGTAAATTTAATTTATTAATAAAATCTAATTATGGGGATTTTACTCAAAAAGGAACAGAACCGGTTTATCTTCCGGGGGAAGCTTGTCAAGGAATTTATCTTAATTATAAAAATGTAAAAGATTCAATGCACCCAAAAATTCCTTTTGGAATTGCACAGATTGGTAAAGCTTTTAGAAATGAAATTTCTCCTAGAAATTTTTTATTTAGATGCAGGGAGTTTGAGCAAGCAGATACCCAGTATTTTGTTAGGCCAAATGAAAATAAAGAAAAATATGAAGAGATTAAAAAAGAAAGATGGAATTGGTATTTAGATTTAGGTTTGTCAGAGAAAAATCTTCGTTGGAAACAACACGAGAATTTGGTTTTTTATGCTAGTGATGCTTGGGATATAGAATATAATTTTCCAAGTTATGGTTTTGATGAAATAGAAGGAGTCCATGACAGAACAGACTATGATTTGACTCAACACACTAAATTTTCAGGTGTGGATCTTTCGTATAATGAGGAGGGAAATAAATTTATTCCTTGGATTTTAGAAACATCTATGGGGGTGGGGCGTGTTTTCTTAGCAGTATTATCTGAGGCATTTTCAAAGAATCAAAAAGGAGACATAGTTCTTAGATTAAATCCAAAACTTGCACCAGTGAAAGCAGCAATCTTTCCAATTATTAAGAAAGATGAAGCTCAGATGAAACTAGCAGAAGAGATCTATTCTTCTTTGAATGAAGAATGGAATGTTGTTAAAGATGTTTCAGGATCAATTGGTAGACGTTATGCTCGGAACGATGAGATTGGGACCCCGTATTGTATAACGGTTGATGAAGATAGTTTAAAAAACAAAGAGATTACTATTAGAGATAGGGATACTACAAAGCAAATCAGAGTTAAGGTTGAAGATTTGAAAGATGTTCTTAGGAAATTAATTAATTCTGAAATTGATTTTTTAGAAGCAGGAAAATTAGTTTAGTTTTTTATATACGATAAATTGTAATTTTGTTTTAACAGTGACGGCAAAGGTTTTTAAAGATTTGATACTTGGTTTCAGTAATTAAAAAAGATGGTGATTCAATGAAAAAGAAAGTTGTTAAGAAAAAAGCAGTTAAAAAGAAGCCAGCTAAAAAGAAAGCAGTTAAGAAAAAAGTTGTTAAGAAGAAAGCAACTGTAAAGAAGAAGGCTGTTAAGAAAAAAGCAGTGAAAAAGAAAGCTGTTAAAAGAAAAGCTGCTAAGAAAAAACCTGCAAAAAAGAAAGCTGCTAAGAAAAAGAAAAAGCGGTAACTAAGGACCCTTTCTTTTCTTTTAGGAGAAAAGAAAGCCTTCAGGTAAAGAAAAGAAACCGATAGATTTTTTTATTTTGATATAATCTTGATTCTAGAAATTTTTATAAAGGAGATAAATGTGTATGTGTATGGAGGATTGTTTGTTTTGTAAATTCGTGAAAGGAGAGTCTCAGGTGGAGATTATTTATGAGAATGATAATTTTATGTCTTTTCAGGATATAAGCCAAAAAGTTGAAGGGCATAGTTTGGTTATTTCTAAAAAGCATTTTGAGACTGTTTTAGATATGCCTGGAAGTTTGGGCTCTGAATTAATTGATTGTATTAAGAAAACTTCCTTGAAATTAATGAAAGAATATGAAGCAACTGGATTTAATGTTGTGCAGAATAATTTTAAAGATGCAGGGCAAGTTGTGAATCATGTTCACTTTCATATTTTGCCAAGAAAGAAAGGGGATAAAGTTGGTTATGTTTATTGATAATGACTCTGGGGAGTGCTGACCTCCCGACCTCGGCCTCATGAGAGCCGCGCTCTACCGCTGAGCTACAGAGTCAAAATTAGTAAAGAGACTGCATTTAAAAGGTTTTTTAAATAGTAATTCCTTAATTTATTTATGGCAGTTGCAGAAGCGGTGATAAATGGATCTAGTGAAGTTCTTCCGGGAGTTTTTACTGATATTGTTGTTGAAGTAGGTAAGATTGGAAATTGGCTTCAAGCATTAGGATTAATTGTTATCTTGTGGATTGTTTTTCAAGTAATTGCACTTATTGTCAATAGGAAAAATAGAAAGAGAATAAAAGCAATGAGGGCTAGGATTCAAGAAATGGATAAAAAACTGGATAAAATAATTAGGCAGTTAAATAAAAACAATATAAAGAAAAAATAAAAATAAAATAATCTTTTTAGGCAGTTATTGGATAACCGCTTGAATTTTCTGCCCAGTAAACTTTTAAATCTGCAACATATTGCTGTGTTTCTGTAGTTCCAGGAATTGTTCTTTGTTCTCTTCTTCTTGGGGGTTCAGTGGTTGTAGCAATTCTTGTTTCTGGTTGTGGGTTTGTTTGTTGGTTCATTTTTTAACTCCTAACCTTGTTCGTTGTTACACTCACAAAATTACTCGTCCTCCATGTATTTAATTAACCCGTATAACTAGGCTTAGAATTTTACATAAATTAGATAAGTGTTGTAGAAATAAAAAGCCAGTGTTGTTAGTACGAGCTTTTAATCACAGATAGGACTTTGATATACAATAGATTCGAGTCATTTATCTGTGAAATATTCATGGTATTCAGAGGTTGCTGAAGTTTATATATCTATTGAGAATTATTCTTTTTTTGTTTTAGCAATAGAAGCATCGATTTCTGCTTGTTTTTCTTTTTCTTGTCTGCTTGTTTTTGCTAAATATCCAGCTGTTTGATTTCTTATTTTTTTACTTGGGAATGTGTTTCCTAGAATTTTCTTGTTGTAACTAAAGTCTTCACTAAACTTAATTCCTTTTTCTTCTAGTCCTTTAGCTGTTCTTGTAACAAGTTTTTGTTTTATTTTTCCCATAGTAGATTGTGTTAGAATTGATTTTTAAAGGTTGCTATTCAAACTTTTTTAAGTTTCTTAGGTTTTTTGCAGCTTCTAAGAAGTCTAGAAATTTCTTTGTTTGCTCACCTTTTGTGAGGATAATATAAGGAAGGTTTGATTCTTTTGCTTTTTTATTTGCTTTTATTAAGTCTGCTTCAGTTATTCTTTTTTTATTATATGCTATTGCTAGTTGGTCTTGTTCATTGTGCCTTATTTTTAAAAACAATTCTGTTTTACTAAATCCTTCTATTCCTGTGATTATTATTCCTTGGTTTGCTAAAAATTCTTTTATTTTTTCAAAGAACTTTTGATTTGCTTTTTGTGAAGCAGGGGTTTTTCTTTTTACTGGTTTCTTCTTTGGTTTTTCTTTTTCTGGTTTAGTTTCTTCTTTTGGCTTGTCAAAGATATTTAATTCTTGTTTTTGGGGTTGTTCTTGAACTTGTTTTTCTTCTTTAAGGGGAACTTCTTGTTTTTGTTGTTCTATTTGTTTTTCTTTTTGTTCGCTAATTTCTTTAATTGGCAATGTTTCTTCTTGTTTTGATTTAGAATTATCTTCAAATTCACTTTCTTTTGAGGTTAAGTATCTCCAGTAAATTTCTTCGTTTCTTTTGAAGTGAAATGCAAAGTCGTGTAATGATCTTAGGGCAACTCTGATTGCAGGATGTTGTTCAGAATCTTTTAGGAACTTTTTTTCTTTTAGTAAGTCAAAAGCTTCTCTTTGTTTTGAGTTTAGGTGTTGTGAGTATTTGTCTAGTTGAGGTTCTTGGCCAGGGATCAAGTAGATTGGGGAAGTTCCGACTTTCATGTTGCTGATTTTTAGTTTTTTCTCAGATAAAAGTTCAGATAAAAATGCAGATGCAAATAAAGGGCTTTGTTCTATTTCTCGTGCAATTGGAACAGGTAAACTAGGTCCGCTTCTTCTTAGAAAACTGAGTATCTTCTCTTTTATTGGAGCTGTGTCTTGAGCTGGCATTTAAAAGAAAGAAGGAGGGGGATTATAAATATTGTTATGGTTAATCTTCTTCTGGCATATAAAGTATTTTATAATTCTTCAAGACTCTGAAATAAATTATTTCTCTAATGTCTTCAAATTTAGATTCTAATTTTTCTATTATTTTAAAATATTGTTCTGAGTTTTCTACTTCTAGGTCAAATTCAATGTCGTAGCTTCCAATTGCTTCTGTTGTTGCTATTGCTTCTGGAATTGTTAAAATGTGTGTTTTAATTTCTTTTAATTTTGTTAAGTTTTTTAAATTTATTTTTACAGAATAAAAATCTCTTTTTAGAAGATTGAAATCTATATTTACTCTGTATCCTTGGATGATTTTCTTTTTTTCTAGTTTTTTTATTCTGTGGTAGATTGTCATGTTGTCTAGTTTTAGTTTGTGTGCGATTTCAATTAAAGGGATTCTTGCGTTTTTTGAAAGAAGTTTTAATATTTCTAAATCTGTTTTATCAAATTGTTCTTTTTTAGATTCTCCTGCTGAAGTTGTTTTTGATTCTTGTTTGTTTTCTAATAAATATGTTCTAGAAAGATTTTGATAAGAGATTATGGGGGAGATTAGTTTTTCTTTTATGTTTTCTCTGAAGTTTAGTCCTAATTTTTCATAAAATTCTTGAAATTCTTTATTTGATTTTGTCCAGACTGCAAAGGCAAAGTTCCATGCTCCGTCAAGTTTTGCAATCCACCAAACATTTCTTTGTTTTTTTAAATAGTTGATTAGTTCTTCTAGTTTTTTTGGGTTCATGTCTATTAAGTTGAAAAATACTCTGTAAAATAAATAACCTAGTTTAGAGCTGTCGATTACGGTTGTATAAGATCTTATAATTCCTTTTTGTTCAAGAGCTTTTATTCTGTAACCTACTGAGTCTTTGCTGAGTTGGACTTTTTTTGCAATTTGTGCATTGCTTTGTCTTGAGTTTAAATCTAATTGATAAAGTATTTTTTTATCTTTTAAGTCTATTTTAGTTTCCATACTAGATATAATAGACTATTACTTATATACCTTTCTAATATGTGGTAGTTTTCTATGAAACACTTCATATAATAGAAAGGGTTACTACTTGCAAGTAAACAATGAAGGAAATAATAAGATAAAATGACTAAAAACGAACGAAAACAAGATACAAAAGAAGAAATCCTTTCGAGGGTTTTTGAAGGATATCGAGTTGGGAGATTTGATGATTTTGGAGAAAGAACACCTGCGTCTTTATTTGAATCCCCAGGAGAGGATGAGGAAATCGATAAACATAATGAACCTTATCAGGATCAAATTGATAAATGGGACCAATTAGGTATTGTAGAACAGGGTAGATTAAACACAAAGATAAGGAGAAAAAGAGATCCCGAACATAAAAAGAAGTATTTTTATAGTTTTATTTCTAGAGAAGAGAGGCAACTTGTTAAAGCTACTTATACTGGGCCTTATAACACACCCTTCGATATTGCTAATAGAATAAAGCCTGGAGAAGGTTTTTTTGAATTACCGAAAGAAATTCCAGAGCTTGCGACAAAGATAAACCGATTAATGCCAAGAACCGAAAGCTTTTTTAGGGAAACTTTGGGTTCTTTTGGGATTCCTATGGATGAAGTTATGGATAGTCCAGAATATACTAAGATTATCGCTCCTTTGGTTCGGCAATATTTTGATATGCTTCATGAGTATTTGGCAAGCCACATTCCAGAAGATTTAAACTCTGAAAGAGAAAGAACAGAACTAGAAGGGGGTATGAGAAAATGAAACAATATAGAGAAGGAATTTACGTAGTTAGTACAAATGATGGCAAATGGAAAAATGATTTTCTTAGTGTTATTGCTGTTTATGGAACAACTAGACAACGAGCCTTTTCGAGAGGATATGTTCCAAATCCGGAAAAGGTGTTAGAGCCTTTTTGGAAAGAAGATAAATATAATCTTCTTGTTGGGCAGATAAGATCTTTTAGAGAAGGGAATCCAGATGTTCCCTTGATTTTTGAAGAGATTGATCCTGAGATGTCTGGAATAGTTTCAGAAATGGATTTAGAAACTAGTCCTAAAATTACCGGAAGAATTCCAATAGAAGTTCAAGCAGAATTAGAAAGAAGGCTTCAATAAAGTTGCTTTGAATAAAAAGAGGTGATGCTTTTTATTTTTTTAAAATTTAATTTTAGGATTCCCGCAATCCCCCCCTTTCCTCCCCTTTGCCATCCCCCAAAAAATTTGCTAAAATTAAATTATGCCTTTATCCAAGAACATTCATAATAGCTAACTTTAGATTCCTGATCAACAACTGCTAGAAGTAATTTCTTTTTTGTTGAATGAGCTACTCGCATTTTTGCAGAGAATTCGTGCCAGGTTAGTTTTCCTGTTTCATGATCTGTGAATACAATCCACTTTGCGTGTGCTTTTCCTGGACGTTTTCCTTTTTCGTAAACTCTGAATTCTGCTCCGAATTTTAAAGCTGTTTTTACGACATACCCTTTTTCTTTTAGGTCTTTGTAAACAGGATATTTGATTTGGATTTTTTTATCTATTCTTTTTAGTTTATTGAATAATTCTTTTGAGTTTAATTTTTTATTTCTTGAGAAAACTTCTAGTTTTGATTTTTCAACTAGGAAAAGTGTTTCAGATAAAGTATATTGGATTTTTCCTGCAACTGGTTCTCCGAAAACTGATTTTTTGTATAATGCGTGTGCTTCGCTATCATTACTTGAGATTGTTTGCCCTACAAGGTGTGCTTGAATTTTGTTCATATCTTGTTAAGGAGAGAAATGTTTTTAAATGTGAGGTTTGTAGTAGGGATATGAAAGCAGACAGTAAAACACTTCAAGTTGAATTATTGTTAGCTGGACTTCTATTGCTCTTACTCTTGTAAGTTTCGCTTTTGCGGGGCTTAGGAATTTTCTTTGAGATTTATCTCTTAGATTTCTTTGGTTTTTGTGGTAGATAATTAAATGACTGAAATGAAAATGAATGAAGAAAGAAAAACATACGCTGTTTTGAATGACGAGGGTTATCAAGGAAGAGGCTTTCGGAATAATGGCAAGTATCCCACAATTATGGAAAAAGCAGACCAGGTTTGGATTTATTCTTGGAAAGATGAATACAGACCTTCTATGGCAGAAAAGAATGTAAGTAGAATTGTGGCCCCTTGTCAGAAAGCTGCAGCATAAGTATTATAAATTGGGAAAATATGTATGAATATGGGTGAAACAAAATATAATTTTGCAAAAATAGAGAAAAAGTGGCAGAAAAAGTGGGAACAGGAAGGAATTTTTGAGGCGGAGCCAGATTCTAAGAAAGAGAAATTTTTCTTTACAACACCTTACCCGTATATTTCTGGAAGTTTGCATCTAGGACATGGGAGAGTTGTTGCAGAGAGTGATATTTATTGTAGGTATCTTAGAATGAAAGGAAAGAATGTTTTGTTTCCTTTGGCTTTTCATATTACCGGCACGCCTGTTTTAGGAATTTCTGCTGCAATTGCAAGTGGAGATAAGAAAAAAGTTAAGATGTACGAAGAATATGTTTCTGCTTATGAATTAGATAAAAAGAAAACTAAAGAGATAGTAAAATCTTTTGTTGATCCCCAGAAAATTGTAGACTTTTTTATTCCCAAAATGGTAGAAGAATATAAACAATTGGGATTGGGAATTGATTGGAGAAGAAGTTTTACTTCAGGGGATAAGGAACATCAAGAGATGGTTACTTGGCAATTTAAAAAATATAAAGAGAAAAAGTACCTTACTCAAGGGAAGTACCCTGTTTTGTATTCTCCCAAAGATCAAAGTGCAATGGGGGAAGATGATATTCAAGATGGAGATTCAGATCCAGTTGAAAAACAAGATTTTATTTGGGTGAAATTTAAGATGAAAAATTCTGATTTAATTTTAATGGCTGGAACAACAAGGCCAGATGCACTTTATGGACAAACTCATCTTTGGGTAGATCCAAATGGAAAGTATGTTGTGGTGCAAGTTGGAGATGAGAAATGGGTTGTAGGTAAAGAAGTGGTTGAGAAGATTAAATATCAATATAAAGATTTTAAGATAATTAGAGATATTAAACCAAAAGAACTTATGGGAAAATGGGCAAGGGGACCCTTGGTTGATTATGATACTTATATTGTGCCTGCTTGGTTTATTGATTCAAGTGTTGGGTCGGGAATTGTGTATTCTGCTTTAGAAGATCCTGTTGATTTGTTTGAGTTAAAGAAAATTCATTCAAATATGAAAATGTTAGATGAGTATCATTTAGATAAGAAGGTTATTGCTAAATTAAAGCCTATTCCAATAATTTCTGTCTCTGGAATGGGGGATAATCTTGGAGAAGAGATTGGAAAAGAGTTTGGAATAAAATCTCCAGATGAAAAAGAAAAAGTTGAATTAGCTAAAAATGAGTTGAATAAGAGAGTTTTTAGAAAAGGAGTTATGCAGAATAATTGTGGGAAGTGTTCAGGCATGAGTGTTCCAGCTTGCCAAGATTATCTTAAGAAAAAATTGGTAGAAGAGGGGGAAGCAATTATGTTTTACGAACTTTCTAGAGAAGCTTTTTCAAGAAGCGGTGGAAAAATAGTTGTGGCTGTTTTAGACGACCAGTGGTTTCTTAATTTTAATGCCGAAGGGTGGAAGAAAAAAGCTTATGGGTGTTTGAAACAAGTAGAATTAAGTTCTGAAGCTAAGAGAAAACAGTTTGAAGATAATTTTGAATGGCTTGACAAAAGGCCTTGTGCTAGAAAAAGAGGCCTTGGAACAAAATTTCCATTTAATGATGAGTGGATTATCGAATCTCTTTCAGATTCAACTGTTTATATGACTCTTTATACTATTAACCATATTATTCAAAGAAATAAGCTAAAGAGGGAAAATTTGAATGATGCTTTTTTTGATTATGTTTATTTAGGAAAGGGAAATATTAATAAAGTTGTTAAAGATACAGGTGTTAAAAAAAGCGTTCTAGAGGAATGTAGGAAAAGTTTTGAATATTGGATTCCTATAGACCACCGACATACTTTTGTTTTGCATCTTTCTAATCATTTATCATTTATGCTTTTTGCATTTGCTGGTTTATTTCCTAAGAAAGATTGGCCTAAGAAAATTAGTTTTCATGGGTTGGTTGTTCGGGAAGGAACGAAGATGAGCAAAAGTAAAGGAAATGTTATAACTTTGCTAGAAGTGAAAGAGAAATATGGTGCTGATGTTTTTAGATTTTATTTGACACAATCTACTAATTTGGAAGGGACTTTTGATTGGACAGAGAAAGGAGTTAAAAATGCTATGGCAACTATAAATAAGATATATTCTTCTTTAAATGAGGTGGCAGAAAGTAGGAAAAAAGCTAAGGTCAGGGATTTATATGTTTCTAAATTTAATCATCTAGTTAAGCAAGCAACTGAAAGGGTTGAGAAGATGGAATTGAGAAAGTACAATATTTGTGTGGTTTATGATATGTTGAATCTTCTTAAAGACGCTAAGTCTGTTATGAAGCGAGATGAATTAGAAGGCTTTTATGATTTAATCTTGGAAAGTTGGTTAAAATTACTCTCTCCAGTTATCCCACACATTACAGAGGAAGTTTGGGAAAAAATTGGGGGGAAGGGATTTATTAGTTTAGCTGAATGGCCAAAGTTTGATGAAAAGAAAATTGAAAAAGAAGCTAAGATTAGTTTAGATGAAAAGATTGTTGGGAATGTTAAAGTTATTTTAGATAAAGTTGGGGCAGATGATAGGAAAGTCTACCTATATGTGCTTCCGTTTGAGGTTGGTAAAGTTAATGGGAAAAAGATTGGGGAAAGTTTAGGAAGAGAAGTTAAGATCTTTTCAATTACAGATAAGAAAAAGCATGATCCAGAAAATAAAAGTAAAAAAGCAAGACCAGGAATGCCTGGTGTCTATTTAGAATAATTAATTATTCTTTTTTTAGAACAGTATATTGACATTCGTTGTTAGAACATTTCCATTTTTCAAAAGTGTCTTCTCCTCGTGAGAAAGGTAATAGATAACCTTCTTCACATTTTGGACATTTTACAAATATGTTGCTTGTTTCCGCCATTGTATTTTCCTCCACCATTTTAATTAATTTAAAGTAGCTTTAATTCTTCTAACGCCGCTTGAACTTGATTCTTCTTTTTTAATTTTGAATCTTCCTAGTTCACAAGTATTCTTAACATGTGGGCCAGTACAAATTTCTTTTGAGCAATCTTTAATTGTGTAGACTGAAACAATTTCTCCGTATTTTGCATTAAATGTTGCTGTTGCTCCTTGTTTTTTTGCTTGTTCAGGAGACATTTCTTCTCTTGTTACTTCACAGCCGCTTTGAATCTGGGCATTAACTAATTCTTCTACTTTTTGAATTTCCTCTTTTTCTAATTTTCTTGAAAATGAAAAATCAAATCTTAATCTTTCTGGGGTTATGTTTGAACCTCTTTGAATTATGTTTTCATCTTTTAAAACAGTTCTTAAAGCTGCTAAAAGTAAATGAGTTGAAGTGTGTAATCTTGTTGTTGCTTTTGAATCATCAGCTAAACCTGATTTGAATTTTCCTGCTGAAGCAGTTCTAGACAATTCTTGGTGTTTTTCTAATTGTTTTTGAAATCCTTTCTTATCTATTGGAACTTTCTTCTCTTTTGCTAGTTCTTCTATCATTTCTATTGGGAATCCGTAAGATTGGTAAAGTAAGAATGCTTCTACAGAAGTTATTTTATTGTCTTTGTCAACCATTTTTTGAAACTCTCTTAGTCCCTTGTCTAGTGTTCTTTGGAATTTATCTTCTTCTGATTTTAATTCTTGGAAAATTGTTTGCTTTTGGTTTTGTAGATGTTCATAATCCGGGTATATTGTTAAGACTTTTTTTGCTAGAATAATTGTTGCATCTATTTGAAGTAAATCTACTTCTAAAGTTCTTAGATATCTTAATGCCCTTCTAATTAATCTTCGTACAACATAACCTTGCTCTGTGTTTCCGGGGACAGCGCCGTCTGCAATTATCATTGTTGCAGCTTTAATATGGTCTGCTATAATTCTCATTGGTTTTTCATTTCCTTTGTAGGTCTTTCCAGAAAGCTTTTCTATCTCTTTAATTATTGGTTGCCAAATATCTGTTAGATAATTATCTTCTAAGTTATTGATTGTTGCAGAAATTCTTTCTAAACCTCTTCCATTGTCTATGTTTTGTTGTTTTGCTAGGTTATAATTTCCTTTTTCATCTTTGTGATATTCCATTAATACATCATTCCATATTTCTACCCAATTTTCATTTTCTGGATCGAATTTTTTTGGAACTGGAATATTTTTTGGTCTCCAGTAAAACATTTCTGTGCATGGGCCGCAAGGTCCTGTTCTGCCTGCTGGGCCCCACCAATTTTCTTTTGATTCATATACTCCCCCTTTTAGAAAAATAATTTTGTTTGTAGGAATTCCCAGTTCTTCCCAAATTTTTGCAGCTTCTTTATCTTTTGGAATGTTTGGTTCTCTTTTGTCTCCTCCAAAAACAGTTACAGCTAATTTCTCTTTTGGAAGATTTAAAATTTTTATTGCAAATTCAAAAGAAAATCCAATTGCTTGTTTTTTCCAATAGTCTCCTAATGACCAATTTCCAGTCATTTCAAAAAAGGTGTGGTGTGTTGTATCTCCTACTTCTTCTATGTCTCCTGTTCGAATGCATCTCTGAACATTGCATAGTCTTTTTCCCTGAGGGTGTTTTTGTCCTAAAAGAAAAGGAACTAGGGGGTGCATTCCTGCCGTAGTGAATAAAACAGTTGGATCGTTTTCCGGAAGCAAGCTAGAGTTAGGGATTTCCTTGTGGTCTTTTGATTTAAAATATTCAATATATTTTTTAATTAATTGTTTTCTATTCATAATTTAGGGAAAGAATGCTATCTTTTAAAATTGTTGGTTTAATTTAAACTACTTAATCTACTTTGAATTTCTTGAAGCTGGGCTTCGATAGAATTGTCATGTCTTTTTACTTTTGCTTTTGCAATTTGAGTCTCTGCTTCATCTATTTCATTTTCTTCTTCTGGCTTGCTTCCTTTTCTTAAAATTTCTGGAATTTTTACTTTTGGAACAGTTAGTTGAAGTTTACTTATTTCTTCTTTTATTTCTTTTAAATTCTTTTTTAATTTTAGTTTCATAGAAATTTCTTCTAATCTTAAAGGATGGTATCTTCGAATTGTTTGAAGAATTCTTAATAGGCTTGCTTGAGAAGTTAAGATATTTCTTTTTGCCTGAAGAGCTTCGTCATAAGTTAGTTGAATGTGTATAACATTCTGTTCTTTTGCTGGCATTTTAATCTATTTTAGAAAAAATATCTGCGTCAACTTTTTCAATTTGTTTTTTTAATGCTTGAACTTCTCTTTCCCAATCTTCTAGCTCTACTTCTTCAGCATCTTTTACTTTCTTAATGTCTCGAAGCATTTTTTCTCCTTCAGATATTTTTTGTTTTATTTTCTCAAAAGTTTGCATGCTGTCCTCGAATTTATCTAATCGTACAAAAACAGGTTCTGCTTTTTTTGCAACTCTTGCAGCTGTAGCAAATTCTGGAGGAGCAATTTCTCTTGCTAGGGGTTTTGTTGGAGGCATGGGCATACTTGGAAATTCTGGGAGATCGTCTTCTCCGCCCAAGTCTGCCATGTCCCCTTCACCATCCTCTTTTTCCCCAGTCACAGCTTCTTTAATCATGTCTTGAGAAAATTTGTTACCCATTCCACTATCTGGTAAACTTGGAAGTTGCGGTAAAGGATCTTTTGATTCTAGTTTTGGTAATTCTGGAACGTCAGGAATATGTGGAAGTTTTGGAAGATCTGGAAGTTTCCTAGGTAGAGGTTTCTTTCCCTCTTTTTTCTTTTTGTCATTGCTAAACCACCCCATTTTATTGTAATATATTGTTTATGATATATATTAATGATTATATATGTTTAAAAATGTTTCTTTAATTAGATGTGTAACCGAAAGGTATTTAATTGTATTTTTTTAAGTAATAAAATGCTTAACGATCTCCTTAAAGAAGTAGTTGTTCTTGTCGTCGGTAAACCTGCTGAGCCAATTGCAGATTTACTTGATAGCAAAAAGCATGTTAATGAATTTATTATTGCGAAGAAATTAGATATAACAATTAATCAAACAAGAAATATTTTGTATAAACTTTCAGACCAAGGACTTGTTTCATCTGAGAGAAAGAAAGATAAGAAAAAAGGTTGGTATACTTATTTTTGGAGAATTGAAGTTCATAAAGCATTGACTTTTCTTCGAGGACATTTGCAAAAGAGAGTGGATCAAATTGAGCAACAAGTAAATAGCAGAGAGACAAAACAATTTTATGTTTGTGAAAGATGTAGCATTGAATTTAATGAAGAAAATGCTTTGCTCCATAATTTTACTTGCAATGAATGTGGAGATGTTTTTACAATTAAGGATAATGCTAAATTAATTAAAGAGCTTAAGAAAATTTTAAACCGACTTAAAAAAGAAATTGAAGAGATTGATAAAGAATTGGATAAAGAAAATGAAAAAATAGAAAAAGAAAGAGAGAAGGTTAGAAAAAAGGAAGCAAAAGAAAAAGCAGAAGAAAAAGCAAAAAAAGCAGCTATTCGAAAAAGATTGAAGGCTAAGGAAGCTAAGGCTGCTGGAATAGTTTTAAAGAAACCAGTTAAGAAAAAGGCAAAGAAGAAATCTAAGAAGAAGGCTGTTAAAAAAAAGCCAAGTTCCAAAACTAAATCTAAGAAAAAGAAATAATGCCTGTTCATTATGAGTTAGCCCCTAAGAGAAAAAGTTTTATTGGAAGTGGACTTAGTTTGAGTAATCAATTGATTATCTTTAATTTAATTGTTTATGCTGTTTCTTTATTTTTGCTAGGCACTCTTGGAGAAAAGTTTTTTGTAGAGAATTTGGCTTTGACACCTGCTTTAATCTTGCAAGGTAAAAGTTTGTGGACTATTTTGACAAGCATGTTTATGCATGGAAGTATTTTTCATATTTTTGCAAATATGTTTTCTTTGTTTTTTGTTGGAAATTTTCTTGAAAAAATAATTGGAAAAAAGAGATTCTTTTGGCTTTATTTAATCTCGGGTATTTTAGGTAGTCTTGCTTTTGTTGTTGCAAGTTTTTTTATGGGTGATATTGGAATTCCTGCAGTTGGAGCATCAGGCGCTATCTTTGGTTTACTTGGTATGCTTGCTGTTTTGGTTCCTTTTGCTAAGATTTATTTGATTGCAGGGCCTTTGATTTTGATTGTGTTAGAAGTTGTATTGGGTATTTTTGTTCCAACTAAGTTAATGATTGGTTTGAGTATGATAATTAATCTTTTAAT